>CAJHYW010000235.1_pt1 | contig 26821 bp, 30 predicted proteins | sample 9198811 | NCBI WGS metagenome assembly CAJHYW01 (sample SAMEA7708378, study PRJEB35096) | sediment metagenome | biome: marine neritic benthic zone biome [ENVO:01000025]; feature: sediment [ENVO:00002007]; material: shallow marine sediment [ENVO:03000034] sea grass bed [ENVO_01000059] ...
ACCAAGAGCGGGTCGGCGGCAAGCTCTAGCTGAGCGCACGCCATCGCACCTCGCTAAGCCCAGAGCGAGCGGCCCCCCGCACCCCCACCCATGCGCAAATACATCATCGCCGGCTTACTCGTGTGGGTGCCGCTCGGCGTGACGGTGCTCGTCATCAAGCTGCTGGTCGACCTAATGGACCGGCTGCAGGTCCTGCTGCCACCGGGATGGCGACCGGAGGCGCTGTTTGGATTTAGCATCCCAGGCTTTGGGGTGGTGGTTGCGCTCCTGGTGGTACTGCTCACCGGGATGGTGGTCGCCAACTTCATCGGGCGGCGGCTGGTCGCCGTTTGGGAAACACTGCTCGCACAGATCCCGCTGGTGCGCACCATCTACACCGGTGTCAAACAGATCGTCGAGGGGATCGCCACCTCCCAGGGGACCGCCTTCCGTAAGGTTCTTCTTATCGAGTATCCGCGCAAGGGTATTTGGTGTCTCGGCTTTCAGACCTCCGATACGCTCGGCGAGATCAGCGAGCGTACCGGCAAAGACATGGTCGCGGTGTTCATCCCCACGACCCCAAACCCCACCTCGGGATTCGTGCTCCTGCTGCCGCGTGATGAGGTGATGGAGCTAAAGATGAGCGTCGACGAAGGCATCAAGATGATCATCTCTGTTGGTGCCGCCGTCCCGAAGTGGACCAAGGGTGAGATACCGGCGGAGGTCCGAGGACAAATGGCGTCGGTTGCCACCCAAGACCCGAATCCGTAACATCGCGGCTCTTTTGTCTAGACGACTGGTATTTTGATGCGTACCCATTACTGCGGGGCGGTTAACGAATCCCTGATCGGGGACGAGGTCGTCGTCTGCGGCTGGGTGCACCGGCGTCGCGACCACGGCGGCGTTATCTTTATCGACCTGCGCGACCACACCGGCCTGGTCCAGGCCGTCTTCGACCCCGACACCGAGGCGGCCTTTGCCACCGCCGACAGCGTGCGCTCGGAGTATGTGCTGCGCATCGCCGGTCGTGTTCGGCATCGACCGGAGGGGACCGTCAACCCGGAGCTTCCGACCGGCAAGATCGAGATCCTAGGTCAGACCATCGAGGTGCTGAACGAGTCTCACACGCCTCCGATACAGCTCGATGACGAGGACGTGGGTGAAGAAACCCGGCTGCTCTACCGCTACGTGGACCTGCGCCGGCCAGTGATGCAACACCGCTTGCGCACACGCGCCGAGATCACCCGATTCTTACGCGACTTTCTCGACGGGCAAGAATTTCTCGACGTCGAGACACCCATGCTCACCAAGGCGACGCCCGAGGGCGCGCGCGACTATCTGGTGCCGAGCCGCACGCATCTGGGCAAGTTCTTCGCGCTGCCGCAGTCACCGCAGATCTTCAAGCAGCTCTTGATGATGTCGGGCATGGACCGTTACTACCAGATCGTGCGCTGCTTTAGGGACGAGGACCTGCGCGCGGACCGCCAGCCCGAGTTCACCCAGCTCGACATCGAGACCTCCTTTATGGATGAGACGGAGATCACGGGGCTGGTCGAGGAGATGGTGCGGGCGCTTTTCGCCGCGATGTTGGACGTCACCCTGCCCGACCCATTCCCACGCATTAAGTACACCGAGGCGCTGACGCGTTATGGCACCGACCGCCCGGACCTGCGCGTGCCGCTCGAGCTTGTCGAGGTCAGCGACATCGTCGCTAATGTGGACTTCAAGGTATTCGCCGGCCCCGCCAAGGACCCCGACGGGCGAGTGGCGGCGTTGCGCGCCCCGCAGGCGGGGAAGCTGCCCCGGTCGGTGGTCGACGGCTATGGCAAGTTTGTCGCGACCTACGGTGCCAAGGGTCTGGCCTACATAAAGATCAACGCGCGCGACCAGGGGCGCGAGGGGTTGCAGTCGCCCATCATCAAGTTCTTGTCCGACGACGTGATCGAGGCCATCTTCGAGCGAACGCAGGCCGAGACGGGCGACCTGGTCTTTTTTGGTGCCGACAACGCGCAGGTGGTAAACGATGCCTTGGGCGCGCTGCGGGTACGTCTCGCGCAAGACCTCGGGCTGATGCAGCCGGGCTGGCAGCCGCTTTGGGTCGTCGATTTTCCGATGTTCGAATGGGACCGCAAGGAGAAGCGCTGGGTGGCGCTACATCATCCCTTCACCGCACCCAGACCCGAGCACGAAACGGAGCTCGAATCAAACCCCGGGGGCTGCGTCTCGCGCGCTTACGACATGGTTTTGAACGGGACGGAGCTCGGCGGGGGCTCGGTGCGTATCCACCGCCCGCAGACGCAGTCGGCGGCGTTTAGAGTGCTCGGGATTGAGGAAGAAGAGGCATGCGAGAAGTTTGGCTTCTTGCTCGACGCGCTGCGCTACGGGTGTCCGCCCCACGGTGGCATCGCCTTCGGTCTGGACCGGCTCGCGATGTTGATGACCGATTCGCCCTCCATACGCGACGTGATTGCCTTCCCAAAGACACAGACGGCTCATTGCCCGCTCACCGATGCGCCATCGACCGCCTCCCCGGCGCAGCTTACGGAGCTGGGTCTGCGGCTTCGCAAACCGCCAAGCTAGCTGGCAGTGGGTGGTTGTTGCGATGTCCTCCCGTTAGTGGACGACAGTCGCTTGCGGTTCGCGCTCGAGCCGCGCGGGTGACGCATGGTGCACGCAAAGATGCCAACCCGTTTCGCGTCGCCGATACACGTTTGTGGCCAACACTAAGGAGTGCTCGGTCCGGTCCTCACCGAAGCGGATATTCTCGAGCACGCAACGGACCGAAAGCGCCGTGTCCTCGGTCAATACACTCCCGCCAATCTCGAAGCTGAGCGCATTGTCGGTGGCAAAGATCTGTTCCCAGCTCTGACGTACCGCTGCTCGACCGGCCAGCCGCTGGCCCATCGGGTGTATGCATATAATGGATTTATCGTTCGCCCACACGTCCATCATGGCACTTAGGTCTCGTGTCTCGAAGGCACGGTAAAAAGCACGCTCCGCCTGCTCGGCTGTGTCGAACATAAAGCACCTCGCGTCGAACTCCCGGCCACAACGCTAACACCTTTAAACCCCAGATTCCCGACAGCGGCTTGCACCAACCCGCTCCGGAACATCCACATTGGCTCGCACACCCGCCGGGACATCCACGAGCACAGCGACTTCTTAGCCGGCGCGGCAGCCACCTCGAACGGATGGCCCACGGTCCTCTGCACAAACTCGCTCAGGGACATCCATTATGGCAACGACAACCGCCGCCATATCTACAAGCACATCGAGTTTGGAGCCGGTGCGGCAGCGAGCTCGAACGCATGACGCACTCGGAGAATAATTACTGTCCCTCGTTGGGATTCTCGCTGAAAAACAGTCATTTATGACCCACAATTAGGGGTGAACTTTGGTCTTGAACATAGAGCCGTGCGCGAAAATCTCTTAAACAGCGACTACGAGACGCTTCGAAGCTTCGTCCGGTTCGCCCGTGAGAACGAGGCGAAGATGCGTCGTTTTCAGGATATGGAGCTGGAGTTGATGCGCTCGGGCACCTTCTCCGAGCTGCTTCGCAAGCTGGTCGTACAGTACAGGAGCCGGTTCTCGCTCGACCACGTGACCATGACGCTGGTCGACCGGGCTCACGAGATTCGTCACCTGCTGGAAGACGCGGAGATGAACCCGCGTCACTTGCGCTACCTGAATCTGCTTACCGAGCGCGGCGATATCCAGCGGCTCTCGGCCATAGGTACGGAGCCCGTCCTGCACACATTCGACCCGGATGCCCACGGCTGGCTGTTTCCGGACGCGCGCCCGCGCCCGCGGAGTATTGCCATCTTGCCCTTGGAGCGACGCGGTAAGGTGATTGGTTCCATCAACCTGGGCAGCGGTAACGCGGTCCGCTTTGGCGATGAAAACAGCGCGGATTTTCTAAAGCGGCTCGCGGCCGTGACTGGAATCTGCGTGGAACACACCCTAAACGTGCAACGGCTACGCACCGCGGGACTGACCGACCCGCTCACCGGTGTACGTAACCGCCGCTTCCTCGACGAACGCCTGCTGGAGGAGGTCGCACGCATGCGGCGCAACCAACACACGCTCGCCTTCTTGTTTATCGACATCGACCATTTCAAACGCGTCAATGACGAGCACGGACACACGATCGGCGATGAAGTCTTGCGGCAGGTCGCGCACAGGATTGCCGGCACGCTGCGCATGACCGATGTCTTGACGCGTTACGGTGGCGAGGAGTTTGCCGTTCTGCAGCCAAGCACCGAGACCGAAAAAGCGCTATCGGTCGCCGAGCGCATCCGCCTCGCCGTAGCGGATGCACCGGTCCATCTACCAAGCGGTTCGGATCTGCGGGTGACGATCTCTATCGGTGTTGCAGCCCACGGCCCCAACCCCCAGATGAGCAATGAGGAGCAGGTGGACGCGCTCACCAACGCGGCGGACGCGGCGCTCTACGATGCCAAAAACGGCGGCCGCAACCGCGTGGCCCTCGCGAAATGCCCCCAAGATTAGAACTCGGCGTCGGATAGCTGGCCGGCCAGGCTGATCTCCTCCTCGAAGCCGAAGGACTGCATGTCGCGGATGCGCTGCGGGTAGAGGATGCCATCCAGGTGGTCGCACTCGTGCTGCACGACGCGGGCGTGGAAACCGGCGACCTCGCGCTGCACGGGTTGCTGCCGTGCGTCAAAGCCCTTGAAGCGTATACCACGATAACGAGGCACCAGACCACGCATCCCGGGCACGCTCAGACATCCTTCCCACCCTTCCTCCGTTGAGTTGTCGACAGCTTCTATGGTCGGGTTGATCAACACCGTCCTCGGGATAGGGTCGGCGTCGAGCGAGCCTGCACCGTCGTCACCGAAGACCACGACGCGCAGCGCGACACCGACCTGTGGTGCGGCGATGCCGATGCCACCGCGCGCGGCCATCGTGTCCCACAGATCTTCGACGAGCGCATCCAGCTCGGGCGTAGCGAACTCGATCACCGGCTCCGACACCTTGCGCAACAGTGGGTTGCCCATCCTAAGGACTCGGCGTTCAGCCACAGGCATACTCCTCAAAAAGGTTTTAAGCGGTGTTGATAGCCTCCGGCGCCGACCTTGTCAACGGGTTACCGCGAGTCGCATCAGCCCGCCGTTGTTCCTCAGCTCCCAAAATTCCCTCGCGTTGAGTGAACCCGAGCGATACGCGATGTGCACCTGGCTCACTACACCGGGCTGCGGTTGCGCACGTCTTGGGTTTCGTCGTGTGACTTTGGGCGCGTCACCCGAGATGGTAACATTCGCGGTCGACGAGCAAATGAGAAGCTTATGGCCGGACACAGCAAGTGGGCCAACATCCAACACCGCAAAGGCGCGCAGGACGCCAGACGCGGTAAGCTGTTCACGAAGCTGATTCGTGAGGTGACGGTCGCAACCAAGCTTGCCGGCCCCGACCCGTCCGGAAACCCGCGTCTACGAACAGCCATGGACAAGGCGCTTGCGGGCAACGTCCCAAAGGACAACATCGAGCGCGCCATCAAACGCGCCGCGGGTGACCAGAACGCGGACGATATCGAAGAAGTGCGTTACGAAGGCTATGGCCCCGCCGGGGTCGCGGTGATCGTCGATTGCATGACGGACAACCGTAACCGCACCGTCTCGGAGGTGCGACACGCATTTAGCAAGTGTGGCGGCAACTTGGGCACCGACGGCTCGGTCGCCTACCTCTTCCAGCACGTCGGGCAAATCAGCTACGGCACCGACATCGATGAGGACCGGCTGATGGAAGCGGCCATCGAAGCCGGCGCCGAGGATATACGCAGCAACGACGACGGATCCATCGACGTGATTACCAGCATCGACGAGCTCAGCGCCGTGCGCGACCGGCTGAAGACGCTCGAGGTGGAGCCGGAGAACGCCGAGGTCACCATGCGGCCCTCCACCAACGTCACGCTGGCTCTGGAAGAAGCAAAACGCATGGTACGTCTGTTGGATATGCTCGAGGACGCCGATGACGTCCAACAAGTGTACTCCAATGCCGACATTTCCGAGGAGGTTCTTGCGCAACTCGACTAAACCCGCCCGGGCGCATTGTGCACGTGTGGATTAGCCGCCGGCGCCAAAGTGCGCCCGCCACCAAGCGGATCCGCCGAGGCTTTACGTCGCACACGGTTGTCAACGGAGCACGCTGGTGACACGGATACTCGGTGTGGACCCCGGCTCAACGGTCACAGGATACGGGCTCATTGATTTTCATGGTGCACATGTCGAGCATCAGCACTCGGGTCGAATACGGGTGCGCGGGGATAACCTGGGAGAAAAGCTCCTGATGATCTTCGAGGAGCTTTGCACCGTTATCGATAACCATCAGCCCGAGGTCATGGCCATCGAGCAAGTCTTCATGCACCGCAACGCGGCTTCGGCGCTAAAGCTTGGTCATGCGCGCGGAGCGGCGCTGCTCGCGGGCGGCGTACGCGCGCTCGAGGTGCACGAGTACACGCCGCGGCAGATCAAACAAGCCGTAACGGGCCGCGGCGGCGCCACCAAAGAGCAAGTCCAACACATGATCAAAGTGCTGTTGCGGTTGCCCGAAACGCCCGCGTCCGATGCGGCCGACGCGTTGGCCGTGGGTCTTTGCCATGGACATCTGAACGCCACGCTGAGCCGCATCCGCGAGGCCGAGAGACGCGCGGGGTTACGGGTGAGATGATCGGCTGGCTACGCGGGTCGCTTCTGCAAAAGCACCCGCCGCGTCTACTGCTGAACGTCAACGGCGTCGGCTACGAGATGGAGGCGCCCATGACCACGTTCTACACCTTGCCCGAGCTCGGTGAGCAGGTCTCGCTCTACACGCACAGCCTCACACGCGACGACGGACAGTACCTCTACGCGTTTGCCACCGAGACGGACCGAAACATCTTTCGCTCGCTACTACGGGTTAGCGGTATAGGAGCGAAGATCGCGCTCGCGATCCTCTCCGGCATGGACGCGGTAACCTTCTCGCGCTGCGTCCACGAAGGCGATTCCGGCAGCCTGTCCCGTCTACCCGGAATTGGGAAGAAGACCGCCGAGAGGCTCGTGATGGAAATGGCCGACCGCTTGGACCGACTGCAAACCCACAGCAATGTGTCCGGTCAGCCGGGCGGCGCACCGACCGCTCTCATTCTCGAGCCGACCAGCGAAGCCGTCAGCGCCCTGGTCGCGCTTGGATTCAAGTCACAAGAGGCGGCGCAGCGCGTGGCGGCTGTCGATGGCGACGGTTTGAGGTGCGAGGAGATCGTGCGCCGTGCGCTGCAGACGCTCGTCAAGTGATCGTGTATAGAAAGAGCAGAGCGTGCAATCGACGGCGAAGCTTTCGTGCCATGAGACGACGGGTTAGCATACGCGCACGTATGCTCAGCGGGATCGCTGATGGGTGACACCGTAGCACGCGATGCGGACCGCTTGGTAACCGCAACCGCAACTGGCCCCGACGAAGCCATGGACCGGGCAATCCGCCCGCGGCATCTACGCGAGTATGTCGGGCAGCGCGCGGTCCACGAGCAAATGGACATCTTCGTCAACGCGGCCCGCAAGCGTGGCGAAGCTCTTGACCACGTGTTGATCTTTGGCCCGCCGGGGCTCGGCAAAACAACCCTCGCGCATATCATCGCCAACGAGCTTGGTGTGAGTCTGCGCCAAACCTCGGGACCGGTTATCGAGCGCCCCGGCGACCTTGCCGCGTTGCTCACCAATCTGGAGCCGCACGACGTGCTCTTCATCGATGAGATGCACCGGCTCAATCCGGTCGTCGAAGAAATCCTCTATCCCGCAATGGAGGATTATCAGCTCGATATCGTCATCGGCGAGGGGCCCGCCGCGCGCTCTATCAAGCTGGACTTGCCGCCTTTCACGCTGGTTGGGGCCACCACCAGAGCCGGGCTGCTCACCTCACCGTTGCGCGACCGCTTTGGGATCGTCCAACGGCTCGAGTTCTACAGCAACGAGGAGCTGTGTCAGATCGTGCAACGTTCCGCGCAGATCCTTGGTGTGGAGACCGCGCCCGACGGGGCCGCGGAGCTCGCGAGCCGCTCCAGAGGAACGCCGCGTATTGCCAACCGCTTGCTGCGTCGCGTGCGGGATTTTGCCGAGGTCAAAGCCGATGGCCGTATCTCGGCTTCTGTCGCCCGAGAAGCGCTGATCCTATTGGATGTGGACCCCGCCGGTTTTGACGTCATGGACCGCAAGCTGCTGCTCGCCGTGCTCGAGAAGTTCGATGGCGGGCCCGTCGGCATTGATAATCTCGCCGCCGCGATTGGTGAAGAGCGCGGCACCATCGAGGACGTTCTCGAGCCGTTTCTCATCCAACAAGGGTTTCTCATGCGTACACCGCGCGGCCGCATGGCCACGCGCAGCACATGGCTACACTTTGGGTTGTCGCCGCCAAGAGCCGAGACCATACCGGAGTCAGACGATCTGTTTTCCGGGCCACGTTGAGTTGCGACACCTGGCAGAGACCACGTTCGAGAATAGGGGGGTCCCAGACGCCGGATTCCACTGGCGGGTTCGTGTTTATCACGAGGACACCGACGATGGCGGCATTGTTTACCATGCAAGCTACTTGCGCTTTATGGAACGCGCGCGGACCGAGTGGTTGCGCAGCTTGGGCGCTGCACAACAGACGCTCAGAGGCGAGCTCGGCCTCATGTTCGTAGTGACACGCACCCATGTGGATTTCCTCAGACCGGGGCGCTTCGACGACATCTTGAGCGTGAGTGTAGAGCTTGTGCGGCAACGACGGGCCAGCATGGAGATCGTGCAGAACATACGCCACGATGAAGGTGAACTTCTGTGCCGGGGACAGGTCCGCGTCGCGTGCGTAGACGCGGCGCATCTGCGTCCGCGGGCTATCCCTAAAGCACTACTTCAGGAGCTCAAAGGGTGACGACCGATTTATCTTTATGGGAACTCGTGCTCAACGCGAGCCTTCTGGTCCAGCTAGTCATTTTGCTTCTTTTGGTGGCGTCGGTGGTGTCATGGACGATGATCTTCCAAAAGCGCGTCGGTATGAGCCGGGCGCGGCGCTCGGCGAACAAGTTCGAGGACCAGTTCTGGTCGGGTAAGGACCTGGTCTCCATCTACAATCGCATCAACGACCCCAAGCATGAAGCGACCGGAATGGAAGTCATTTTTCTCTCGGGCTTCAAGGAATTCGCCAGGCTGCGGGGGCACAGCGGCATCGACCCGCAGGCGATTCTAGAGGGAGCGCAGCGCGCGATGCGTGTGGCGCTGAGCCGCGAGATCGATGATCTCGAGCTGCACCTGCCATTCCTCGCGACCGTTGGGTCCACGAGCCCCTACGTCGGGCTGTTTGGCACGGTATGGGGCATCATGAATTCATTCCGGGCCCTTGGAAACGTGCAGCAGGCGACGCTGGCGATGGTTGCGCCCGGGATCGCCGAAGCGCTGATCGCGACGGCGATGGGTTTGTTCGCCGCCATCCCCGCGGTCATCGCCTACAACCGCTTTGCGAGCGATGTCGAGCGGCTGAGTAACCGTTACGACACCTTTGTCGAGGAGTTCTCGAGCATCCTGCAGCGCCAAGCGCACGCGTAGGCGCGGCCGGCTCACCGGTCTTGCGAACATGAGCAACCTTTACATGCGCATTCTCAGCCACATATATCGATACCACTAGCTATGGCAAGGCACCGTATTCGAAAGCGCCCGATATCCGAGATCAACGTCGTACCCTACATCGACGTGATGCTCGTACTCTTGGTCATCTTCATGATCACCGCACCGTTGTTGACGCAGGGGGTGAAGATCGACTTACCCCAGGCGCCGGCCAAACCCTTCGATAGCGAGACCCAAGAGCCGCTGGTGGTCACCGTCGATGTGGATGGCAACTTGTACTTGGACTACGGCGAAGACCGCGATAGCCCGATCGCCGACGCCGCGCTGCTCGCACGCGTCAGCGCGCTTCTCAGACACCGGCCCGAAATCCAGGTGATGGTGCGAGGCGACGGTGCGGCGGCCTATGCGGACGTGATTCAGGCGATGGTGCTGTTGCAGCGCGCCGGCGCGCCAAGCGTCGGGTTGATAACCGAACCCCCCGAGCTATGAGGTTTAGACGGCTCTTCGACAATGTTAGTGCGGGGTTTCTGGCGCTACTCGTGCATGTCGTATTCCTCGGCTTGTTGTTGTTTAGCTTTAGCTGGTCGAGCAATCCTACGGAGCCTGGAGCGGAAGCCGAGCCAATCAAGGCCATCGTCGTCGACGAGAGGGCGATTGAATCTGAGCTAAAGCGTCTTCAAGAAAAGGACGAGAGCGAGAGACGGGAGGAACAAGAGCGGCTGGAGCAACTCGAACAAGAAACCGAGAAAGCGCGGACGAAGCGCGAGCTGGAAGAGGAACGGCTTGCCGAGATTCAACAGCAGCTAAAAGAGGAGAAGCGATTACACGAGCAGGCCGACGAAGACCGCCGCAAGGAAGAGGCCCAACGGCTCGCCCTCATCAAAAAGCAGCAAGAGGAAGAGGCGAAGCGGCTGGTCGACCTCGAGGTCGCGCGTAAGGAAGAGGCTGAGAAAAAGCGTGTCGCCGAGGAAGAGCGCAAGCGTATCGAGGAGCAAACGCGTGTCGCCGAGGAAGAGCGCAAGCGTATCGAGGAGCAAAAGCGCATCGCCGAGGAGGAACGCAAGCGTATCGAGGAGCAAAAACGCATCGCCGAGGAGGAACGCAAGCGTATCGAGGAGCAAAAACGCATCGCCGAGGAGGAACGCAAGCGTATCGAGGAGCAAAGACGCCTGGCCGAGGAGGAACGCAAGCGTATCGAGGAGCAAAGACGCCTGGCCGAGGAAGAAGAGCGTAAGCGTCAAGAGGTCGAGTTCGCCCTACAGCGCGAGCTGGAAGAAGAGCAAGCCATACTGGACAACGTCAGACGCGGGCGGGCGCAAAGCCAGTGGGTGGCGCAGATTGCCGACAAAGTGGAGCGCAATTGGATCCGCCCGGCCAGCGCGCCGCAAGGTCTGCAAGTGGAGCTACGCGTCGAGCAGATCCCCGGTGGAGAGGTCGTGAAGACCGAGATCGTTCAAAGCAGTGGACATGTCGCCTTCGACCGCTCCGTAGAAAACGCCGTACTGCAAGCGTCACCGTTGCCGCAACCGACGGACCCGAGCGTGTTTGTACGCAAGATAAAATTTACATTTGACCCAGAGGATTAACTACTCATGGTCCCGAGTCGACTCATTGGTCTGACCCTGTTGCTGGTAATGACAACCGGCGCCTACGGTCAGGACGAATTGAACATACGCATCACTCAGGGTGTGGAAGGCGCGCAGCCCATCGCCATCGTGCCTTTTGGCTGGCAGGGAAGCGCAGCGCCCTCGGCGCCGGAGAACATCGCTCAGATCGTTGCCGACGACCTTCAGCGCAGCGGCTTATTCGCACCCATACCCGTCTCGGACCTGCCAAGCCGGCCCGACGAGGGCACCGAGGTGCAGTTTAGAGACTGGCGTCTTCTTGGTACGCCCAGCCTGGTTATCGGTAAAGTCACCGAGGTCGGGGAGGGTCGCTACTCAGTGGAGTTCAGACTATTTGACATTTTCAAGGCCGCCCAGCTTACCGGGTTCAAGTTCGAATCGGATTTCCTGGACCTGCGTCGGACCGCGCACGAGATCAGCGACATCATCTACGAACAGCTTACCGGCGAGCGCGGTGCTTTCAACACACGGATTGCCTATGTCACCGAGGTACGCGACCAGACCGGCAATCCACGCTATGGGCTCAGCATCGCCGACAGTGACGGCTTTAACCCGAAGCGAATCCTCGAGTCTTCACAGCCCATCATGTCGCCCGCCTGGGCTCCAAGCGGTCGAGAGCTCGCCTATGTGTCTTTCGAAGGACAGCAGGCGAGGATTTTTATTCAGGACATCGCCACGGGTAAGCGCCGTGAAGTCGCTTCCTTCCCGGGCCTCAACGGCGCACCGGCATGGTCGCCTGACGGCTCAAAGCTCGCCATCACGCTTTCGAAAGACGGTAACCCGGAGATCTACATTCTCGACATCCCGACCAACCGGCTTCGACGTCTGACAAAGAACGCGTCTATTGACACCGAACCCGCATGGGCACCCGATGGACAGTCGTTGGTCTTTACTTCCGACAGAGGCGGTAGGCCGCAGGTCTATCGCGTTCCCGCGAGCGGTGGCAAACCGCAGCGCGTCACATTTGAAGGCAATTACAACGCGCGGGCGTCATTCTCTCCGGATGGGACTAAACTCATTATGGTCTACGGGCAGAACGGGGCTTTCAGAATTGCCTTACTCGAGCTACAGAACAACTCGGTGCTCGTATTGACCGACGCTCGTCTCGACGAATCACCAAGCTTTGCACCGAATGGGAGCATGGTTCTTTACACGACCACCGATTCAGCGGGAACGCGATTAGCCGCCGTGTCCACCGACGGGCGCGCGCGGCACACCTTGGGTATCCAGCAGGGGGAAGTAAGGGAGTCTGCTTGGTCGCCCTTTCGAAACAAATGAGGCTGACTTTTTCAAGGAGCAAACCCTAATGCACAACCGATTCCAAAAATTCTTCATGGTATGTGCCTCGGCGGTTTTCTTGGTGGCTTGCGCGGGTGATGCCACAAAGGACGACCCACGTGAGGCCTCCGGCGCGCAGGCGACCGGCATTGGGACTGGTGATGGCTCGTCGTCCACCGCCGGTGTCGGTTCCGGCTCGGGGTTCCAGGGCGACCCCTTGGATGACCCGTCCAACGTGTTGTATACGCGGGTCGTCTATTTCGAATTTGACCGAAGCGACATTCGCCCGGACCAACGTGACATCGTCGAAGCCCACGCACGCTATTTGTCCAACAACCCGAGCGCCAGTGTGCTGCTCGAGGGCCATTCGGACGAGCGGGGCACGCGCGAGTACAACGTCGCGCTGGGCGAGCGGCGCTCGGAATCCGTGCGCAACCTCATGTCACTCATGGGCGCCTCCGGTACGCAAGTACGCACCATTAGCTACGGCGAAGAACGCCCGGCCACCATGGGCCACGACGAAGAGGCGTGGGCGCTAAACCGGCGCGTGGAGATCGTCTACCAGACACGCTGATTTGCGCGGGTTTCGCATGCGCTGATCGATCTGGTAGGGTGTAGTGATGAACCGAGTGAGATGGTGGCATAGTCCTCTGGCCGTGCTGCTCGCCATAAGCGCGACGACCGGTTTCGCGCAAACGGCTTCCTCATCCTTCGAGGAACGGCTGAGCCGGGTGGAGCGCCTGGTGGACAGCAACGCCCTGATCGAGCTCGTTGACCGTGTCAGCCGTCTACAACGCGAGATCCAAGACCTGCGCGGCGAGCTCGAAGTTCAGAACTTCGCGCTGACTCAGCTCAAACAGCAACAGCGCGAGCTTTATCTAGACCTGGACCGCCGTTTAACCAAGGCATCGCCAGGCGATGCTAATCAATCTGCAAGCGGGAGCCCCGCAACGGCGGCGGCGAGCACGGCGGCATCCGGGTCTGAACAAGTCGCTCTGACCACACCGCCGGCACCGGACGCGTCGGCCATCGACCCAGTGGCGGAAGAGACCGCGTATCAGCAGGCCTTCAATCTGCTCAGAGCGAAACGCTACGACCAGGCTCAGGTTGCGTTCCAGGATTTCCTTCGCAAATACCAAGGCGGCAGCTTCGCGGACAACGCACAATACTGGCTTGGTGAGGCCTATTATGTAACGGGTCAGTTCGACCCCGCGCTCAAGGAATTCCAGGCCCTGGTGCAGCGCTACCCAGACAGTCAAAAACTGACCCACGCCATGCTCAAGATCGGCTACATCTACGACGAACTGGGCAAAACCGCGGAGGCGCAGGCGACCCTACAGGAACTAGCGGAGCGCTATCCTAACACGACAGCCGCACGACTTGCCCGCGAACGGCTCCAGAAGCTAAAGGCGGCGAACAGCTAGACTGCTAGGCGCCGTTTGCGTTGTGACGCACCACGCCCGCGCGGCTGCGACCTCCCGCCGGCGGCGCGTCCCTGGCAGCCCAAATGCGCTGCGCGGGTTAGAATAGCGGTCCGCACGTTGGCGACTTTCTATGGATTTCATCCGATCTTGGCTGCAGCGACACTTCTCGGACCCCCAAGTTGTAGGGCTGGCGGTGGTGCTCGCGGTCGGCTTCGCCGTGGTGATCGTGATGGGCAACATGCTCGCGCCGGTCATCGCCAGCGTGATCATCGCCTATTTGCTCGAGGGGCTCGTCGGTCTGCTGGAGCGTCATCACTCTCCGCGGCTGGTCGCTGTGGTTTTGGTCTTTCTCGCCTTCATGGCCTTCTTGTTGTCCGTGCTGTTTGGCCTGTTGCCGTTGCTCTCGCGCCAGGTCACACAGCTCGCGCAGCAGCTTCCGCAGCTTGTGGCGCAGGGCCAAGAGTTTCTGCTCAGCCTGCCGGCACGTTATCCGGCCATGTTCTCCGAGGAGCAGGTACGCGAGATCATCCCGGCCTTCGATGCGCGTGTTATCACTTTCGCCCAACAGGTCTTGGTGCCCCGTTCCTTTGCATCGGTGGTGACCTTCCTCACCGTGCTGGTGTACCTCATCCTCATGCCGCTGATGGTGTTTTTCTTTCTCAAGGACAAGCGCCGCATCCTTGCCTGGTTGGAGAATTTCTGGCCAAGAAAACGCACCTTGCTCATCCAGGTTTGGAAGGACGTGGACCTGCAAATAGGCAACTACGTGCGCGGCAAGTTTATCGAGATCCTCATTGTGTGGACGGTCACCTACGTCACCTTCATGCTTCTGGGTCTGCAGTTCGCCATGCTGCTCAGCGTGCTGGTGGGCTTGTCCGTGGTCATCCCCTACATCGGTGCCGTGGTCGTCACCATACCGGTTGTCGCCGTGGCGTTTTTCCAATGGGGCTTCTCCTCGGAGTTCGCATGGGTGGTCGGTGCGTATGCCATCATCCAAGCGCTGGACGGGAACGTACTGGTCCCGCTGGTGTTCTCGGAAGTCGTCAACCTACACCCCGTCGCGATCATCGTCGCCGTGCTCGTATTCGGAGGGCTATGGGGGTTTTGGGGTGTGTTCTTTGCCATCCCGCTGGCGACGCTCGTGCAAGCCGTCTTGACCGCCTGGCCAAACTTTCCCGACGATAGCGAGCCGGTCGAGGTCATTCCGGCGCCCGGTGGCACCCTCACAACGCACCGAGACGATGGCCACGGCGCGCACAAAGAGAGCAAACGCGCGTAGATTCTTGGGCTAGCCGATTTCTCGGTGGCGGACCAGCACCGCGTCGCGGTGCTTACGAAAGTACTCCGCAAGCTGCTCGACGAGGAATACCGAACGGTGACGCCCCCCTGTGCAACCGATGGCTACGGTCAAGTAGGGGCGGTTCTCATCCTGGAAACGCGGGATCCAGGTCTCCAAGAAATCGCGTATACCGTCGATCATTTCCACAACCATCGCTTCGCCACCAAGGAACTCAGCTACCTCGGTGTCGATGCCGGTCAGTGGTCTCAGGTTTGGCACCCAGTGCGGGTTTGGCAGGCAACGCGCATCGAATAAGAAATCCGCATCGGGCGGTATACCGTGCTTATAGCCGAATGACTGGAACAGCAAGGACAAGGTCTTGGTGCCGCGCTGGTCTACGCGGTGGAGCACGAGGTCGCGCAGCTGGTGCAAGTTGGTTCGACTCGTGTCGATCCTGATGTCGGCGCTTTCGCGCACCGGTGCCAGCAAGACGCGCTCGCGCCGAATTGCCTCGGCGAGGGAGATATCGTCGGCGGTCAAGGGGTGTTTGCGTCGGGTCTCGCTAAAGCGTTTTATCAAGCTGCTGTCGTCGGCCTCCAGAAACACGAGCTGCTCAACCACCGAACGCTCGCGCAACGCGTCGATAATGGCGGGGAGCTCTTGCAGCGCGGCCCCGGGGTTTCGCGCGTCTATGGCGACGGCGGCACGCTCATACATCGGATGCCCGGCCCGGCCCAGCTCGTCGGCGAGCGCCTCCAGCAGTGTCACGGGCAGATTATCGATGCAATAGTAGCCAAGGTCCTCCAAGGCATGCATGGCGACACTCTTACCGGCCCCGGAGAGCCCGCTAATGACGTTGAGCTTCATATGACCAAGCCTCGTTGTGGCCGTTTAGTATCGGCGCGATGGCCGATGCGCGTCATAGTGCAGTATACGGCCTAGCGCGTGAAGCTATCCGAGTGGTCTCGTCAAGTACCGCAGCGACCATAGGCCCGGTCCAGAGGCGATGTGCGCCTTGGTGCAATACTGGGGGGCTCAATCCGGCTCCATGAGACGCCGCTGCTTCTCCTCGAAATCCTTCGCCGCATCGTAGCCCTTGATGTGCAGGATATGGTTGCGTACGGTGCATTCGACGAGCACCGCGAGGTTATGCCCAACCACCACCGGAAGCGTAATTTCCGGGATGCGAACACCGATGATCTCGCGTGTCTTGTGGATACCCTCGAGCCGCTCGGTGCTCGAGATCGACGCGCCAGCCTCCGGCTCCAAGTTGACGATAAGACGAAGGTAACGCCGCTTCATTACGGCGCTGTCACCAAACAGTGAACGAACGTTGACGATACCGAGACCGCGCACTTCCATGAAATCGGTGAGCGGGGTCGGGCAGCTTCCTACGAGCGTATCGGGAGCCACCAGCGAGAACTCCGGTGCGTCGTCGGCAATGAGTCTCTGACCGCGGCTTACCAGCTCCAAGGCGAGCTCGCTCTTACCAACACCGGGTTGTCCGGTCAGCAACACCCCGACCCCCATGACCTCCATGAATACGCCGTGCACCGACGTCCTGCGAGCATAGAAACGAGTCAGGTAATGGCGTAGCTCTTCTACGACTTTCTGGCAGGCGAGTCCGGAGCGCAGTAAGGGAACACTCGCGCGGTCGCTCTCCGCACATAGGTCGGCATCGACGCTCAGCGCGTCGGCGACCACGATACAGGCCGGCGCGCCATGGAAGAGCTGTTGGAGCACCTGGTTCCCGGCTCGCTGGCGCAGCGACACCAGATAAGAAAGCTCAGGCGCCCCCAAGACCTGCACCCGGTGAGGGCGGATCACGTTGAGGTAGCCGATCAGCGAGGTCGCCGCCTCGTCGGCGTCTAGATCCTTGACCTGACGCTCTCCACCAGGGCGCCCGGCCAGCCATTCGAGCGCAAGCTTCTTCTGTTGCTCTTCGAACAACCGATTGACGGTGAGCGCTGGGCGCATCGTGCTTAGGCTTGAGATACGGGTTGGGTCAGCAACTCCAGGATTTCGGCATCCGTGCTACAGGAGCGCAAACGCCCACGCAGGGCGTCATCGCTAAAGATTTCCGCCAGCTTGGACAAAATTTGCAAATGCTCCTCGTTCGACTCCTCGGGCACCAGCAAGCCGAAAATGAGGTCGACCGGCTCGCCGTCAGGCGCATCGTAATCGACGCCCTCCTGTAGCTGGATAAAGGCACCAACCACGTCGGAAATCTTTGGGACGCGTGCATGTGGAATGGCCACACCGTGTCCGAGCCCGCAGCTACCAAGACGCTCTCGACCGATGAGGTTGTTGAATATTTCTTGGCTCGGTACCGGAAGGGAATCGGCCGAGATCAGCTCGCTCATTCTCTCCAGGGCGCGCTTCTTACTACTGGCCTCGGAACCGCACAAAATCCGCTTGGCGGTGAGGATGTCTGATACGTCCATCAACTCGTATGGTCGTCGAAAACGGGGGATTAGATGCTAAGCGCCCGCGCTTGTCAAACCTCCTCGCGCGCCTTCAGACCCCCTTCCTGACGGTGGTGATCGCTGAGCTTCTCCTTGTGGCGTTTTACCTGGCGGTCGAGCTTATCCACCAAGGCATCGATGGCGGCGTACATGTCGCCGTCGGTCGCAACCGCGTGCAGATTTCCCCCGCTGACCTGGACAGTGGCCTCCGCCTTTTGCTGGATTCTTTCGACGGTCAAAACGACGTGCGCATTTGTTACATGGTCGAAATGCCGCTCCAGACGCTTCAGCTTGCTCTCAACATAGCTCCTGAGAGCCGGCGTCAGCTCCACATGATGGCCGCTAAGATTGATTTGCATTCTCACCTCTCCTTTTTGCTAGCCGATGCAGGACTCGGCGACACGAACCCTGCACCCCCCTTGCCACTTTATCTGTTCAGTGGTGTTGTTCAACCATCGCACACCCAAACGCTTGGAGGGTTAAATTCAACCATAGCGCACGGGGCCACTGGTGCAACCGGTGAGATCAAGTAAAGCGTTTTCGCTCGCTTGACGACGGGATCAACAAGGCTTCCCTGTACTTTGCCACGGTCCGTCGAGCTACGTTAATACCTTGTTCTGACAGAATACCAGCCAACTTGCTGTCGCTCAGTGGTTTCTGCGGGTTCTCGGCGGCGATGAGCTTTTTTAGCAGCGCTCGAATAGCGGTGGATGACGCCTCGCCACCACCGGCGGTGGAGACGTGGCTGGAGAAAAAATATTTGAGCTCGTAGATGCCTCGAGGCGTATGCATGTACTTGTGTGTGGTCACCCTCGAAATCGTAGATTCGTGCATACCCACGGCCTCGGCGACGTCGTGGAGTACCATGGGCTTCATCGCCTCTTCGCCATGCTCCAGGAATTGCCGCTGGCGCTCGACGATGCACGTGGCGACCTTGAGCAAGGTCTCGCTGCGGCTTTGCAGGCTCTTCAAGAACCACCGCGCTTCCTGCAAATGGGTGCGCAAACAGCTATTGTCGGCGCTGTTATCCGCCCGCTTGACCAAGCCCGCGTAACCGGCGTTGATACGCAGCCGAGGTGAGGCATCGGGGTTCAGCTCGACGTTCCAAAAGCCGTTGTCCTTGCGCACGAAGACGTCCGGGACCACATATTGCGCGGGCTCGCTGTACACGAGTGCACCGGGGCGCGGCGTCATCGACTGGATGAGCGCTATCGCTTGTTGCAGCTCGTTCTTATCCAAACCCGTGCGCCGCATCAGCTGCCCGTAGTCGTGTGCAGCCAGCAGGTCCAGCAGCTCGGTGACGACGTTCATGGCCTCCTCGCGCCAGGGCGTGTCCTCGGGAAGTTGCTTTAGCTGAATCTGCAAGCACTCCCTCAGGTCACGCGCAGCGACCCCTGGCGGGTCGAAATTCTGTACCTGGCGTAGCACGGCCTCGACCTCTTCGGCGTTCACGTCCAGACCGGTGCGTACCACACTGTTTTGCAGCTCCTCTACGCTGATTGACAGGTATCCGTCATCGTCCGTGGCGTCGATGATGGCCGATGCGATAACGGCGTCGGTTTCGCTGAAGTTCGTCAGCTCTTTCTGCCAGTGAAGATGGTCGGCCAGCGTCTGAGTGGCGGTACGCTGCGAGTCGAACTCGTAGCTCCCGTAGTCGCTGTCGCCGCTCGAGCTGCCATAGGAGTTACCGTCGTAGATGTCTTCCCACTTGCTATCGACCGGCAGCTCCGGCGGGATGTCCGTTGGCTTGACCTCGGTCTCGGTCTCGTTCTGCGCAGCTTCCGCGGCCGGTGTGTCGCCTTCCTCGTCGGCCCTCTCCAGCATCATGTTGGAATCGAGCGCCTGCTGGACCTCGACCTGGAGTTCAATGGTAGACAGTTGCAACAGCCGGATGGCCTGCTGTAGCTGCGGCGTCATGGTCAAGTGCTGACCAAGACGAAGTTGTAGTGCTTGTTTCATGCCCGGTGACGGCATCGACTTATTTTTGAATCCTATCCAAAAAATACTGCTTTTTTTAGGGTTGAACGAGCTGCAGCAGTTACCAGATTAAGGCACAACTCCGGCGGTTTGGGTAAGCCATATACTAACATTGGAGACTGCTTCACAAAGTGAAGCCTTCACCCAAATAGACCTCTCTCACGCGCGCGTCGCGCAGAATAACGTCGGGCGGTCCTTCCGAGATAATGGTGCCATCATTCACGATGTAGGCGCGGTCGCAAATGCCCAACGTTTCACGAACATTGTGGTCCGTAATCAACACACCAATACCCGACTCGCTCAAGTGTTTGATTATTCGTTGAATATCTAATATCGAAATCGGGTCTACCCCGGCGAAGGGCTCATCCAGCAACATAAAGCGTGGCTCGGACGCGAGCGCGCGTGCGATCTCGACGCGACGGCGTTCACCGCCGGAGAGGCTAAAGCCGCGGCTCGCGGTCAAATGGCTGATGTGAAGCTCGCGGCAGAGTTCGTCCAGACGCTGTTCGCGCTGTTCGGCATTCAGATTGGGCCGGGTCTCGAGGATCGCCATGATGTTGTCGGCGACGTTAAGCTTTCGAAACACCGAGGGCTCCTGCGGCAAGTAGCCGAGACCCATCCGCGCCCGGGCGTGCATCGGCGCCCGGGTAAGGTCGTTGTCGTTGAGACTCACCGAGCCGGAGTCGACCGTTACCAGGCCGATGATCATGTAGAAGCTCGTGGTTTTGCCGGCACCGTTCGGCCCCAACAAACCGACGACTTCGCCGCTGCGCACGGTGACACTGACATCGTTGACGACCGCGCGACGGCTGTAGCGTTTTGCCAGATGCGTCGCCTCGAGGATGCTCACGGGCGCCATGCATGTACCTCGTGCTGGCCCAATCGACGACTACGAGCGGGACGCCACACCGAGCGTCCAATTCCCGTACGGCGGGAGCAGACCGCTACGACACACAGGTTCACCGCGCTGAGCGGGGAGCAGGAGGAACCCGGCGTAACGACACCAAGCAGGTCACTCCTCGTTGTTTTCGGGCGTTATGGTGATCCGTACCCGCTTCGATTCCGTGTCATCCGCCTCGCGCGCATCCGCCAGGACCTTGCCGTTGAGCGTGTCGTACACGATCCGGTCCGCCTCGATGCGGTTGTCCCCTTGCCAAGACAACGCATTGCCCAACAGCACGATCGTGTTCTTGTCAGCAAACCACTCCATCCTGTCGGCCTTGGCGTATTGCAACTCCTCGTCCTCCGCCGGTCGCTGGTGGAAATCGGCCAGATCACCCGCCTTGCGTTCGTCGCCGGTCGCTTCTCGGGGTGTTGCGCCGCTGTCGTCGACGCGCTCGGCGATCAGCCGGGTAATCGTGTTGCTCTCGTCGAAGAAAATCGTCACGACGTCGCCGCGGATGCGCATGGTGCCCTGGGTGATCACCACGCGCCCGCGATAGATGGTCATTTTGCGCGCGTCGTCGGCCTCCGCCTGGTCGGCTTCGATATTGATGGGCTCGTTACGGTCGGACTCGAGCGCGCGGGCATCGACCATGCCCGCGACAAGCCCCAGCGCCGCCAGCAAACTAAGGTAGCGTCTCGTCATAAATCGTTCTCACCTGAGACAGAAGTTTGATACGGCGCTCTTCGAGGAACGCGCGCAGACCCACCCCGCGCGATTCGGAGCCGCGGGTGCGGATAACCGCAAGTTTTTCCGTCTCAGCATAATCGGAATCTGGAAGTATTTTCAGGTCCTTGGTGACAATATCCACTTCGCGCCGACCGTCCGCGTCGTCGCGCCATATGTGAACATCGCCACCCAACAGTATGACGTCGTTAGCCGCAGAAACCCACCCAGTGTCGGACTTTATATGCCACGGCGGTTCGGTTTCGCTAAAGAACAGCATGTATGGGCTTTTCAACTCCTTTGTCTGGGTGTCGAGAAAGTGCGCCAGGTATTCCGCCGACAAGCGGCGGGTCGGTTTACCGCTCTCTCCCATGGTGGTGGTGGTGAAATTCTCGACGAAATAGTCGGGAATGTGACGGGCCCGTGCAGACGCCTCCCGCTGGCTCTCATCGAGCCGGTTCCAGATCCATCCAGTCAACGCGACGAGCAGGACCAAGGCCGCGACGGGCCACCAACGCTCTGCCATGCCGACCGACTCTAGCCGCCACCCGACAAGGTCAGACGACCCCCGCTCGTAGCAGGTCGTGCATGTTGAGCGCACCGATCAAGCGTCCATCGGTGACAACGAGCAGCGCGTTGATCTTTCGCGTTTGCATGATGTTCAAGCCCTCGGCCGCCAACGTGTCGGCGGTCACGGTCGTGCACTCGGTGGTCATCGCGGCCGAGATGAGTGTTTGGTGGATATCGACGCGTGCGTCCAAGGTTCGTCGCAGGTCGCCGTCGGTGAAAATACCAAGCACCCGCTGCTCGGGGTCGACCACGGCGGTCATACCCATGCGCTTGTCCGTAATCTCCACCAGCGCCTCGCTCACCAACACGTCACCGGTGACCCGCGGGACCTCGTCGCCCACGTGCATGATATCGCTAATATGCAACAGTAAGCGGCGCCCCAGCCGGCCGCCAGGGTGAGACCGCGCAAAGTCCTCGATGTCAAAACCGCGCGCTTCCAATAGCGTAATGGCCAAGGCATCGCCCATGGCCAGGGCCGCGGTGGTGCTCGCCGTGGGCGCGAGGTTTAAGGGACAAGCCTCCTTCTCGACGCCCACATCAATGTTGACATCCGCGGCACCGGCAAGTTTCGACTGCGCATTGCCGGTCAGGGTGATGAGGGGTACGCCAAGCCGCTTTAGAAGGGGCAGGATGGTGATCAGCTCATCGGTCTCACCCGAGTTCGACAGCGCCAGCACCAAGTCCTTGTGGGTAATCATCCCGAGGTCGCCGTGGCTCGCCTCGCCGGGATGGAGAAAAAATGCGGGGGTGCCGGCGCTGGCAAACGTTGCGGCAATCTTTCGGCCAATGTGCCCCGATTTACCCATCCCGGTCACGACGACCCGCCCTGTGCAAGCGAGCATCATCCGGCATGCCTCGGAGAATTTGCCGTCTATACGCGACGCGAGCGAATGAAGCGCACCCGCCTCGGTCTCGATGACGGTTACGCCGCTGCGCACCAGGGCGCCGTCGTTCACAGCGCTCTTACCATACGCAGGAGTGGCTCAACCGCGCTCGCTTTCATTGCGCCGACACATACAGGGCCAGTTGATAAGCAAAAAAGCCGGCTAGCAACACCGCACCTTCAATACGATTAATAAGACCAGGTTTTCGGAATCCGTACGCCATCGCAAAGAGGGCGACGCCCAGCACGACGATGACCGGATAATCACGGTCCAGTATACGCTGCGGTAGCGCTCCCGGGGTCAAAAATGCCGGGACTCCCAGCACAGCCAACAAGTTAAACATATTTGAACCGATTAGATTGCCAATCGCAATGTCGGGCTCGCTTGACCACGCTGGCCACAGACGCGGGAGGGTGTACCGAGCAGTGACCGCGTGCATGCTAACCGAGTACCCGGCGTTCAGAAACCGTTGCTGCTGATCGGCAGCAACGCCGGTTGCTATGCTTTAAGGGCGAGAAATCGTGCCCACGCACATCGAGCCGATTCGAATGGATAAACGCGAGACGCACATGCGCACGTGGCTGGCGCATGTCTTTAAGGACACGAGCCTGGAGGTCACGCCGGCATCGCGCGACGCGAGCTTCCGCCGGTACTTTCGTGTCACGCAAGACGGCGACAGCTATATCGTGATGGATGCGCCGCCCGAGTTCGAGGACTCAAAACCGTTTGTCAACGTGTGCAACCTGCTCCGAGAGGCGGGCGTGAGCGTCCCAGAGATTCTCTACGCCGACCTGGAGCAGGGTTTCCTGCTGCTTAGCGACTTTGGCAGGCGACACTACCTGGGCGCGCTGGCGCACGAGGACACCGAACGGCTGTACACAGACGCGCTCAACGCGCTTCTCGCCATCCAGCGCCGCGCCAAGACCACGACCCTAGCACCCTACGACCGGCGGCTGCTGATGTTCGAGATGTCTTTGTTCGGCGACTGGTTCTTGAACCGGCACCTCGGCATCCATCTCGATACGCCGGCAACGGCGGTGCTGGAAGCGGCCTGTCGCTTTCTTTGCCGGTCGGCGCTCGCGCAACCGCAGGTGTTTGTGCATCGAGACTATCATTCTCGAAATCTGATGCTCATCCCCAAGGGCAACCCCGGGGTCATCGATTTCCAAGACGCGGTCCTTGGCCCAATCACATATGACCTGGTCAGCCTGCTGAGAGACGTCTACGTCGAATGGCCCGAGGAGCGTGTCGCGGGCTGGCTGGAGCGATATTACCAAGAGCTCACCCGCCACAAGCTCATCGAAGTTCGGCTCGAAGACTTTAGACGTTGGTTCGACCTGATGGGGGTACAGCGGCATCTCAAGGTCGCCGGCATTTTCTGCCGGCTGTATTACCGAGACGGAAAGCCCGGTTACTTGGGCGACATCCCTCTCACGCTGCACTACCTCACCAGCGTCTGCACCCGCTACGAGGAGCTCGCCGCCTTGCACGGACTCTTGACCGACCTCGATGTCGTCGCGACCCTGGAGCAAAAGAGTGCCCAGATCGGTTAGCGCGCCCAGCACATCTGCCGGCAAGCGAATCGCCGCCCAGACGCCAGCCGGGGCGGGCCTGATGTACCACCGGAGCTAGGCCGGTGAAGGCGATGATCCTCGCAGCGGGGCGCGGAGAGCGGATGCGACCGCTCACCGACACGGTGCCAAAACCGTTGCTCCCGCTAGCGGGTAAACCCCTCATCGCGCACACCATCGAACGGCTGGTCACCGAAGGCTTTCGCGATATCGTTATCAACCACGCCTGGCGCGGCGAAATGCTCGAGACCGCCCTCGGCGATGGCCGCGCACTCGGCGCGCGCATCTGCTATTCCGCGGAGGGCACCGCGTTGGAAACTGGCGGCGGTGTGTTCAAGGCCTTGCCGCTGCTCGGCGACGACCCCTTCGTGGTGGTCAACGGCGACATCTGGATGGACTATCCCTTCCACACGCTGTTTGGGCGCCCGGCAGCGCTGGCACACGTGGTGCTGGTAGACAACCCGCCACACAACGCCGGCGGGGACTTTCATCTCGCCGGCGAAGCTTTGCGCAACGCTGGGCAGCCGCGTCTCACGTTCTCGGGTCTCGGCGTTTATCGTCCCGCGCTGTTCGACGGCTGCAAGCCGGGCCGCTTCCCCCTGGCCCCGCTGCTGCGCCAAGCCGCCGACGACGGCAAGGCGACGGGCGAACACTTCACCGGTCCCTGGATGGACATTGGCACACCGGCGCGGTTAAAGGAGCTCGAACAGATTCTGGTCCGATAGCAAAGAGGGGACGCACGGGTTCCGGTTCCCGCCGACCGCGTCCCCTCTCTGCTTACGACTCAGGGTTTGACCGTGATGCTATCGCGGCTCTCATCCACCGTTCTGGCGCCGATGCCCTGCACCTTTGCCAGGTCGTCAACGGATTCGAAGGGACCGTGCTCGGCACGATAGGCGACGATGGCTTCCGCCTTCTTGATCCCCACGCCCTTGATGGCCTCGGCGAGCGCTTGGGCATCGGCCGTGTTGATGTTTGTCGGTCCTTCGGCGAACGCGAGCGAGCAAAGCATCAGACTCAGCGCGCTCAGTACGAGCTTGATTTTTGACATGAGATTGCCTCCTTTCAATCAGTGCGACGGCGTGTGGCGGAATGAGCTTTTTGGTTCAAACCGCTCGGTCCTAAGCCTAACGGTGGGCTCGCGCAAAAAGATAGGGAGTCGCCGTAGGCTAACGGCCAAATTAATGTAGGCGATACGACTCGGATCGGATGATATGGCAGCCTTCAGCCACAGGGTTGGCAGGATGGCCCAAGGCTTTCTAAAGGACCAAGCGGTACACCCGTGTCGAACCTTGCCGCCCGCGTATCGGGACTTCGCCCATGTGCTCGAAGTCGAACTGGTCCTTTGCCAGCTCCATTGTGGACGCGGCGATCAAGATGTAGGTGCCAAAGCGTTTGTTTAGCTCTTGTATGCGCGCCGCCACGTTGACATCGTCCCCGTGCACCGTGTAGCCGAGCCGGTCGCCGGCACCGACCGTGCCACCCACCATGATACCGGTGTTGATACCCACCCGTGTCGGCAGCGATACACCCGGTCCAAAGGTTCTACCGGCAAGCGCCTCCTGCAGCTCGACCGCGGTTTTGATCGCGTGCACGGCGTGGTCCGGGTCATCCACCGGCAGGTTATAGGTCGCCAAAATAGCGTCACCCTGAAACTGATGGATGACCCCGCCATATTTCTCCACCGGCGCCAAGACGACGGAGAAATACTCGTTTAGCGTCGCGATCAGCTCCTCGGGTGAGAGCTTCTCCGATACGGTGCTAAAGCCCTGGATGTCGGTGAACAACACGGTTGCGAGCTTGGTGTGCGGCTTGAGCACGCCACCGTGCTTTACCAGCGGTGCCGCAATGCTCTCGGGGACATACTTACCAAAGGTCTCGCGTATGGTCTCGCGCTCGCGCAGGCCCTCCACCATGTGGTTGAAGGCGGTTGCCACCGTGTTGAACTCGAACACGGCGCTCGGCGGCAAGGGCGTGCTCTCCTTCGGGCCTTTCTCGCGAAGCTCGTTGGCGGCGGCGACCACACGCAGGATTGGCCGGCTAATCATGATACTGGCGAGCAGCGCGGCAACGATGGCGATACCCAGCACTACCACACCACCGATAACGGTCTTGGTGATTCGCCTAATATAGGTGTCGAAATCGTCCACCGAGAAATGCGCGCCTACCAGCCAGGGCAAGGCACTGACGCCGAAGACATATGTGTAAATGACAAGCGATCTGGCGCCGTCCTCTTTCTGAACGATACCCGCTTCAAAGCCTGCCGGGACCACTTCTGAATCGACCGTTTCCCACGCGCTCGACTGGTCATCAGATACGACCTTTAGCACGGGGTCACGCAAGTCCTCGAGCATAGGCATCTGTTCCGACGCGCGTTCTTGCTCGAACCATGCGGGCAGCTCGGGGTGTGCGATTACGATCTGCTCGGCAGCCAGGATAAATGGCACGGCGCGGTGCTGACGCCCGATGCGGTTCAAGAAGCTAGAGAGCTCGTTGACGCCGACGGCGGCAAAGAAAGCGCCCAAGAATTCGCCTTCGACGCGCACGGGCATCACCACATAAAGAGCGAT
>CAJHYW010000024.1_pt1 | contig 25228 bp, 17 predicted proteins | sample 9198811 | NCBI WGS metagenome assembly CAJHYW01 (sample SAMEA7708378, study PRJEB35096) | sediment metagenome | biome: marine neritic benthic zone biome [ENVO:01000025]; feature: sediment [ENVO:00002007]; material: shallow marine sediment [ENVO:03000034] sea grass bed [ENVO_01000059] ...
ACCGGTCGAGACCGTAAAGGAGCGCTTGCTTAGCCTGTTTGATGGATGTGCCGCTCATCGACCCGGACGTATCGACCACATAGATCAGTTCCTTTGGCAAAACACTTTGTCTGGCCCATTCGGTTTCCGGTGGGATGACCATCATGACCCCATAGGTCTCACCGTGCTTATCCTCGGTGAACAACGCGGCGCGTGGCGCAAACTCCGGCTTGGGGCGCCAGAAGAGCACAAAGTCACGGTCGGCTCGTACGGTTTTCCCGAGCTCGATACGGTAGCGATGCCGACCCAGGTCCTCGATACGTACATCGTGATAAGGGCTCGCGATCTGCGTTACTGGAAACCCAACATGTAACTCGACCGATAGATCCACCGGATTGTCGTGCCCTTCGCCCGCATCCGTCACCGGTGGGGTGATGCTGCTGGCATCGGGGACCTGGTCGGTGTTGTACGCCCAACCACCGCCATCAAACCCGCTCATCACGGCAGCGCCTGGGACATAGCGAATCCCTAGGGTCATCGGGAACCGCACCGAGAACCGTCCGTCTTCATAGCTCAGGGTCTGCTGGTATTCGATAGTGATGTGGACGCTTTCGCTAGGACCAATATTGGCGACCCGGTTGGTAAAAATGTTCGGTCGTTCCTGGTCAATCAGACTCGCTTTTTTGCCGGCCGCCTTCGCCTTGTTGAAGATCTTGCGCGCCTCTTGGCGTTGCTTGATCCGACCTTCGATTCTGCGCTCGCCGATGGTCAACCACATGTGGTCCACCGCGGCGTCCTCCGGCAGCGGGAAGACGTAGAGACCGTTGACCCATTGACTGCTGGGATTGGTGAAGGTCTGCTCGACGCTGACTCGCGCCACCATCCCGGTGATCCACATCTGCACCTTGGTATCGACGGTGGGGGCGGCGTGAAGCGAGTTCGTGCGCTCGATTTCGAGCAGCAAGCTGCCGCTTTCCACCTCATGCGGCTGCACGGCTGCGCCGAGATCGGTTTCCGGCGGCTCCCCAGCAAACACGGTGGCGCCGACCATCAGCAAGAAGACGAGACAGTAAAGAAGTTGGTGCGAGCAACCGGCGCGGCGGTTCATGGTAGTTCGTGCGTAATAGCGTCTAGGCATGTCGTCTGTCCCCGTTTAGTGCGGGAATAGCTTAAGAAGGCACTTGGGGCAGTGGTGACAGCAGCCGGAAACTCGATGGAAGGTCGGTGTTGGTTTACTGTCCCGTTGATACCCAGAGTTCCCCGATCGGGACAATCGGGGTCAAGTTCTCGTAGACTTCTCGCTAACCCAGTACCCTGTCGACTGAAAGCAATGCCAACCCCGGATTGGAAACGCCTTGCCGAGCGGCTAAACGATCATCTATCGAAGAAGCGTTTGTCTTCCCAAGACGTGGCGAAGCGGGTTGGAGTCGACCGAAAAACCATCGACCGGCTGCGAGCGGGTCGCGCGGTGCGCACGCAAACACTGCAGTGGGTGGAGCAAGCGTTGGGCGTAACGCTGGAAGACCCGGGTTCCCCGGCGGTGAGCGGCGTCGCCGCCGAAGGCTTCGGCGGCTACCATAAGACAACGGTTACCGAATACATTGGTGTCTATACCGGGTATCGCCGGTCATTCGATCAGCCGGCCCAACTCATCGCGAGCTACCTCGAGATCCGCTGGGATGAGCAGGAAAACGCGCTCAGCTTCACCGAGGAGCAGCACAACCGGGCCGAATCCGGGAAAGCGTACGATTATCACTTCGATGGACAAGTATTGATCCCACCAAATCTGGGGGTGCTGCATCTGGTGGTGCGTTCAAAGGACGGGCTTGTGCGTATGGCGACGACCTCCATGCCGCGGGACAACCAAGGCACAAGCATGATGAAAGGATTCATCCTTACGCTGAATGAGATAGGGGATATCGGCTACTATCCGGTCACCTCACCCATCTTCTTTGCGCAAGAGTCAGCCGGGGTAGCCCCCAACACGGGTGTGATCACCAGAAAAGACGACCGGTTCGCTTGGGCCGACGAGATCCTCACCGATATCGAGCACAAGTTTTTGCCGCAGCGCTAATCGCGTGAGCACCCCGTACGTCTTTATCAGCTACTCCCGTTCCGACTACTACTTTGCCGAGTCGCTCGCCTTCCACCTCGCCAGACACGGTGTACGGACCTGGTTCGATGCCAAGGACCTCGTGCCTGGCGGCGAGTGGGAGCAGCAGGTGAGCGATGCATTGGTCGCGGCCGATGCGGTCGTGTTGGTTGCGTCGAGTACTGGGCGCCGTCGCTCGCACAGAGAATCACGCAGAACTGGGGCTGGATCAAACATCCTAAACCCCAACTGTCGTGTACGCCGCCGAGACGCTTAAGAAGTCCGCGAGATGCATTATCGTTAGTCTTCTCGGAGGAGTTCCACATCTGTCGTAACACGTACAAGCGAAAGGGGCCGCCAGGCGAGGACCGTATCGTAGTCTGGACAGATCTCGAAGGATTACGCCACTTCGAAATGTGCGCACGTCTTCTTACCCGTTGCTATTTCAAGTTTTCTTCGGTGTAAAGCGAAAGCTCGATCATGCGCTCCAGTAGCTGGTCGGGTGAATATCCTGGAAAGTTCTTGTAGACAAGCTCCTTTGCAAACAATCGGCAGATGTAGCGAAGCTTCAGCGCCTTGTTCCTCGACGCATAGACAAAATCCCTGTGGCCGTTGTTGACAAAGATGACATTTTGCTCAGCGTCATATTTGGATCGCCACAGTTCTCCTGGAGCCCTCTTGAATGTGTATCCTGGCAGCCCCTGCTGCGAAACGGACGGTTCCTTCATCTGCGGAAGCAACGACTCGGTTACTGTAATCATGCCTTCGCCTTCGCATTCCAACTTATCCTGCGTCACGCGGACTTTGATGAGGATGAGGCCCGGCTGCTCAGGCGCGGTGAAAGTCACGATTTCTGACTGCGCATTTCCCAATTCGCCATTGCCTTCCATGATCTCCCACTGAAATGTGAGGTTGTGTTCCACCAAATGCCGCGATCGATCACGTGCGATAGCGCGATAGGTCCTGGATTGCCCTACCGGCACCACACTTGATTGGGGCGAGACCCGAACGCTGAACAAGGGACCCGCATATTCAAAGAACTGCTTCTGTTCAGCCGCGGGCGAATACTCCGCCTCCTGACCACGACCGGGTTGTGTATCGGCAACCGGCACACCTTCCGGCTCGGCGCGGGTTCGAAGCGTGCGGCCTTCGCCGCCTTTCTGAACATCAAACCAGTCGTACTCCTCCGCCGGCAACGCCAATAATGCCTCTTTGAATGCCTTCTGGATGGTGCGCAATATTTTCTGGCTAGCGTGTTCCTCCTCCGCCCGTTTTTGTTCATCGATGATCCTTAGGAGCGCATCCTCCACACCGGCCAGCGCGCAGCAAAAATCCTCGAATGGCGCGTCGTGTATGATTCCAGTTCGCGTACCGGGTGTTAGGTTCAAGAAGGACGCATCTACAATGCCCGCGAGATATCCGCTCTTCCAAGGCTCGTGCTGAAAGACATCGAGCTCGGTGAGACTCGAGACGACACGCGTACCGGAGCGGTAGAGGCCGACGTGATTTTCGGGACCCGGCTCGTTCAGATAAAGCTCCAAATAGATTTCACCATGCGGAGTCGTTGTCGCCGGCAGTTGATGGAGCAATTGACCGCTGAACTGCCGCGGCTCCACTCGATACTCCTTGCGCGCTTGTCGGTCGACAATATTGATTTGAACACCGGATTGCCGGATCCGATCGCGTAACTCAGACGCCAGATACCATTGGATTTTCTCACCGCTGAATTGTCGAATACCCGAGAGCAGCGGTTTGACCTTCAGCTCCGTGCCGCGTTCCGGAAAGAGCGTACGTCGTTGTGTCACCGAGTAGCTCGGATCGCCCTTTCTCATCTGCATCTGATAGGTTGCTCCATCGGCGCTCGCGGCAGTCATTGTGAGTTCTTCACCCACGGTCCAGAAGCTGAGCAGCCCGATCCCGAATTCCCCCTGGATGCCCTTCGCGCCATCGACCTTCAATTGGCGCTTGATGGAATCACAGATGTGCGTGGCCACATGTTTGAAATTCGGCACACCGAGGCCGTCTTTGGGGATACCTTCACCGTCATCGATGATCCGAAGATAGTGCTCACCACGCTCGCGGCCCCGCGTAATCGTAATGTGCCGGGCACGGGCGTCAATGCTGTTTTCAACGAATTCAGCGACCGCCTTTAGTGGATTGGACTGCGACAGGGCGATGATGGTGATCGCATTCCAGTCATCACCAATGCGCAGTCTGCCGGTTTTGCCCTTTGTCGTTTTTCGCTTAGTCGCGTTCACCGTTGCCGCCACGATTCAAGGCAAGCTGTCACCTGAAAACACAGGAATCATGTAAGAACACTCAACTGGCGCAAATACTAGCATCCGGTACGCGCGCAAGAACATCGTATGTTTCGTGAGCGCGCCAAACCCCGTCATGCGTTCTGGGTTTACGCGACCGGGGCCCACAAAGCCCGGTAGGGTGCTTTTGCAGCCTGGTATAGTGATCATCCCGTGCTCGCGGTCGTCGCGTCACTCGGGGAGGCGTCGAAGCGCGCTCCGGAGTCGTGCCGTGGGGAGGGCCCGAACACGGGTACCATATCTGACTCTACGTCGGCTCCAAGCAAGCCATGTACAATCGAGCCGCTGCGGTAGAGAATCTGCGCGTTTGGCGTAAAGGCCACGCCTCGGCTTGGTCTAGAACAACCGCCGGGCATGGTGGCCACGCGTGCTGGTCCAAAAAAAGCGAACACGCGCCCTCGGTTCCAGTACAGGGGAGGAAAGGCATGAAGTCGCAGTATCGTGTGGTCATCATTGGCGGTGGGGTGGTGGGCGCGTCGGTGCTCTACCATCTGGCAAAGCTCGGCTGGACCGATGCGTGCATCATCGAGCGGTCCGTGTTGACCGCCGGCTCGTCTTGGCACGCCGCGGGTGGCGTGCATGCGCTCAACGCCGACCCGAACATGGCGGCACTGCAGGCCTACACCATCGACCTCCTCACCAAGATAGAAGAAGAAAGCGGCCAGTCGATCAACTTGCACATGACCGGTGGGATCACCGTGGCCTCCGCGCCTGCGCGCTGGGAGTGGCTACAGTCGGCCTACCGGATCTTCCAGACCATCGGTATCGAAGACTGTTATCTGATGACGCCGGAAGAGATCAAAGAGCGCTGCCCGATCATGGATGTCACCGGTGTGCTCGGTGGGCTGTGGGCCGACCGCGAAGGTTATGTGGACACCACTGGCACCGTCCATGCATACGCGATAGCGGCCAAGAAGCTGGGCGCGGAGGTCGTCGAGCACAACCGGGTGCTCGAGCTCAACCAGCGCAAGGACGACACCTGGGATGTGGTCACGGAGAAAGGCACGGTCCACGCCGAGCATGTCATCAACGCGGCAGGGCTGTGGGCCAAGCAGGTCGGGCGCATGGTCGGGCTCGAGCTGCCGCTCTCCCCGCTCGAGCACCACTACCTGGTCACGGAAACCATCCCCGAGGTGGCGGCGCTCGATTTCGAAGTGCCGATGATGGTGGACCTCGAAGGGTTCACTTATATGCGTCAAGACCAGAAGGGCATACTGGTTGGGATCTACGAGCTCAACCACCAGCACTGGAACATCGACGGCGCACCCTGGGATTACGGGGTCGAGCTCATCCAGGAGAACACCGACCGCATCGCGAACGAGCTCGAGATGGCGTTCAATCGCTACCCGGTGCTGCAGGAAGTCGGGGTGAAGAACTGGGTCAACGGCGCGTTTACCTTCTCGCCCGATGGCAACCCGCTGGTCGGCCCCGTGCGCGGGCTCAAGAACTACTGGCTCTCCTGCGGTGTGATGGCGGGCTTCCTACAAGGCGGCGGTGTGGGCAAGACGCTGGCCGAGTGGATGGTCCACGGCGAGCCCGAGGCCGATGCGTGGCCGATGGACATCGCCCGCTACGGTGACTTCGCCTCCAACCGCGAGTACATCAAGCAGACCACTGGTCAGTTTTACTCGCGTCGCTTTGTCATGACCTACCCCAACGAGCAGCTACCGGCCGGGCGACCGCTCAAGAAGTCTCCCGCCTATGACGCGATGGACGCGGCGGGCGCGCTGTGGGGTTGTAGCTGGGGACTCGAGGTGCCGCTGCTGTTCGGACCCGAGGGTTTCGAGGAAACGCCGACGCTAAAACGGTCCAACGCCTTCGCTATCGTCGCCGAGGAATGCCGCGCGGTACGCGAGCGCGTCGGCCTGCTCGATATCTCGGGCTTCTCGCGTTACGAGGTGACGGGCGCCGATGCCCAAGCCTGGCTCGACCGTCTGCTCGCGAGCCGCCTGCCCGGATCCGGCCGCGTGCGGCTTGCGCCCATGCTCTCACCCGAGGGGCGTCTCAAGGGCGACCTGACGGCTTTCAACTGGGGTGACGGCACGTTCTGGATCATGGGCTCGTACTATTTGCGCGAGTGGCATATGCGCTGGTTCGAAGACCACCTCCAGTCCGCGCGCGATGGCGATGTCGCGGTGCGCGACATCTCCGACAACACGGTCGGGTTTTCGCTCTCGGGTCCAAACTCGCGCAAGGTGCTTGCGCAGCTCACCCACCAAGATGTGAGCGATGATGCCATGCCGTTTATGAGTTGCCGGACCCTGGATGTCGGTCTCATCCGCGCCAAGGTCGGGCGTCTCTCGGTCGCCGGAGAGCTTGGCTACGAGATCAACTGCCAAGCGGCCGAGCACATCACCTTGCGTGAGATGCTGCTCGCGGCCGGCGCCGACCTCGGCATCCGCGAGTACGGCTACTATGCGCTCAACTCGCTGCGGCTCGAGAAGAGCCTGGGCATCTGGTCGCGCGAGTTCATGCAAAGCTACACCCCGGGGATGACCGGCATGGACCGGTGGATTGCTTTCAACAAAGGCGAGTTCATCGGTCGCGAGCCGGCGCTCGAGGAGAAGCAAAGCAACACACCACCGCAGCGCCTGGTGACGCTCGAGGTGGACACGGACGAGGCCGAGGCCTCCGGCTATGAGCCCGTGTGGCAAAACGCTCAACGGGTCGGTTATGTCACCTCCGGCGGTTATGGCCACATCGTCGGCAAGAGCCTCGCCATGGCACTGGTCGACCCGGAGCTGACCGCGCCGGGAACAGAACTAACTTGTCACATCGTGGGGCAGGAGCGACCCGTCAAGGTGATCGCGCCGTCACCCTATGACCCCAACGGAAAACAAATGCGCGCCTGAGCGCGACGCGCGAGGTTAGAGACATGGCCGACACAACGGATGCAATCGTCATTGGCGCGGGTATCATCGGCACCGCTATTGCGCTCGAGCTAAACCGGCTCGGGATGCGCACGGTGTCCGTCGACAAGAATCGTGCCGCGGGGTACGGACCAACCAGCGGCTCATGCGCAATCATCCGCGTGCACTACTCCACCCTGGATGGCACCGCGCTGGCCTACGAGGGTTACCACTACTGGCGTGACTGGGAGGAGTACCTGGATGTGGATGACGAGCGCGGTCTCGCCGAGTTTCGCGAGACCGGTTGTCTGGTCATGTGCACCGAGCACAACGACTACATGCGTCGCCACACCGCGCATTGCGATGCATTGAATGTGCCCTACGAAGTCTGGGATGCAAACAAGATTACCGGGCGTCTGCCCATCTACGACCTCACCAGCTACTGGCCGCCAAAGCGCATGGATGACCCGGGCTTTGCGCAGCCCGGCACGGGTCGCGTCGAGAACGGGATCTTTTTCCCGACGGCAGGCTATGTCACGGACCCGCAGCTTTCCACACACAACCTGCAGGTGGCGACCGAGGCGGCCGGCGGGCGTTTTGTCTTTGGCCGCACCGTAACCGAGATACTGAAGTCAGGCGACCGCGTCAGCGGTGTGAAGCTAGACGATGGTCACGAGATCCATGCCCCCGTCGTCATCAACGTGGCGGGACCCTCGTCCGCAAAAGTCAATGCGATGGCGGGCGCGCTCGACGACATGACCATCACCACCAAGGCGCTCAAGCAAGAGGTCGTCCACGTCCCCGCACCCAAAGGCTTTGATTTCTACGAGCACGGCACGGTCGTCTCGGACAGCGACATCGCCTGCTACTGCCGGCCCGAGAAAGGCAACTTCATCTTGATCGGCAGCGAAGACCCCGAGTGCGACCCGCGCGAGTGGGTCGATGGGGAAGACTACGACCGTAGCTTCACCGACCAATGGACCCATCAAGCGCATCGTTACGCCCAGCGCGTGCCCACGCTCGGGATCCCAAACACCATGCGCGGCGTGGTCGACCTCTACGACGTCTCCGACGACTGGATCCCCATCTACGACAAGTCCATGGTGCCAGGTTTCTACATGGCGATCGGCTCGAGCGGCAACCAATACAAGAACGCACCCATCGCCGGAAAGATGATGGCGCGCCTGGTCGAGTTCTGCGAAGCCAACAACGACCATGACACGGGCCCGTTACAGTTCGAGCTGCCTTACATCAAGCGGCCGATCGATGTGGGCTTCTACTCGAGAAAACGGGAGATCAACAAGGACAGCAGCTTTTCGGTGCTCGGGTAGCGGTAGCGCCGCGTCAAGCGCCCACATCACGAAGCGCGCGCATCGCGCCGACTAGCTTTGCATCGCGTTCGGCTCCTAGCTGCTCGAAGCTTCGGCCGCGCTCTTCCTCGGCGATGCCTTCCGCCAGCATTCGTGCGGTGTCCGCGTCGAGGGTGGGTGAGCCCAAGCTGTCCCACCAGGTGTAGAAGCTGTCGCGGTAGCGTTCGCAGAAGCCCTCGATGCCGAGTCCACCGCTGGCGAGGCTAAATAGCATGTGTGGGCCCATGATTGACCAGCGTAGTCCCGGGCCCGCGGTGACCGCTTTGTCCACGTCCTCGACGCTTGCCACACCCTCGGCCACGAGTGATACGGCTTCGCGCCATAGTGCGGCTTGCAGTCGGTTGCCGACGTGCGCGGGCACTTCTTTGCGTACGCGGATGGTGACTTTGCCGCAAGCTTCGTAGAAATCTGATGCCATGTCGATCACGCCGGCGGCGGTGCGCTCGTTGCCGAGCAGTTCCACCAGCGGGATCAGATGTGGCGGGTTGAATGGATGACCCAAGATGAAACGACCCGGGTCGCGCCAGCCTGCTTGCATGTCCCTTAGCAGCAACCCGGACGAGCTTGTCGCGAGCACTGCTTCGGGCGGGAGAAGCGGCTCGATGGCGCCGTAGATCTCGAGCTTGAGCGGCAGGCGCTCGGGGACGCTCTCTTGGACGAACTGCGCGCGGGAGACGGCCGTCGGTGCATCCGCGACAAAGCGCAAGCGGTCCGCCGAAGCATTCGGCCGCACCATATCCAAGGCCTCCAGCGCGGGCCACGCGCGTTCGATGTACTCGCGCGTTCGTGCTTCCGCGTCGGGAGCCGGGTCAAACAGATCCACTTCTTTGCCGGCAGCTAAGAACAGTGCGCTCCAGCTTGCGCCGATGACACCGGCACCCACCACTCCAACTACGTCGATGTTCGACGGCGTGTCTTGCATTGCAGAATCCCCAGGGGTCAAGTCTTAACTTTATACAGGTCCGAACGCACGTTCTTACATGCGCCAGGGACCGGCAGGTGCGTTAGTTTTCGTGAACATCATCGCTCTCGTGGCTTCTCGCAGGCTCACTTGTATAAAGTGAAGACTTGACCCCCTTAAAGCAGATCTGGCCGCAGCGGCGAGGCGGCAACCAACCCGCCGTCCACGGTGATGGTCTGGCCGGTGACAAAGGCCGCCGCATCGGACGCGAGCCACACGGCGGCGTTCGCGATGTCGGCGGGTGTGCCGAGCCGTCCCGCGGCGTGGCGTGCGACAGCATCGGCGCGTGCGGCTGCCGGGTCGCGCGCCAGATCGAAAGCGGCATCCGCCATACCGGTGTCGATCCAGCCGGGGCAGATGGCGTTGCAACGGATGCCATCGGCGCCGTGGTCTACGGCGATGGAACGTGTCAGACCATGGACGAACGCCTTGGATGCGTTGTAGAGCGCCATCGACGGGTCAGCGTGGGTAGCACTGATGGAACCGATGTTGATGATGACGCCGCCACCGTTTGCCGCCATCGTCCGGATGAAGCGCCGGCAGGCTTGGAACACCGCGCGGGCGTTGACACCCATGACCAGCTCCCAGTCCTCGTCGCTGCTGTCGGCGACCGTCTTCTCGACCTGTACGCCGGCGTTGTTGACGAGGATGTCCACACCCCCGAGCTGCACCGCGGCATGTTCGGCGAGTCTGTCTACGCCGTCAGTGCTAGCGATGTCGGCTCGCAGCCACAGCGCATCTTCCGGTAGCCCGCTGGCCTCGCCACGCCCACAGGTGAGCACGCGCGCGCCGGCCGCGACAAAGGCTTCGACGATGCCAAGACCGATCCCGCGGCTGCCGCCGGTGACGACGGCGGTCTTGCCTGCCAGCACTGCGCTCATTGACACGACCGTTCATCCCTCCTCAGACTAAATCCGCATCTGCTGGACCTGGGCCGTCAGCCCGCCGTCCAGCACCCAAAGCTGTCCGGAGGCGTAGCGCGCTTCATCGCCCGCCAGCCAGTTGACCAGGTTGGCGACATCGTCCGGCGTGCCATAGCGACCGATGGGATGCACGCGGCGCACCTCTTCGCGCAGACTCTCGATGTCACCCGAGGAACCAAAAAAGCTTTGCAGCATCGGCGTGTCCACATAACCAGGGCAGACGGCGTTGACACGAATGCCCTCGGGCCCGTGGTCGCAAGCCATCGCCCGCGTAAGCGCGTGCACCGCGCCCTTGGTTGCGCAATAGGCGGCCAGACCCGGGTCGGCGATAAAGCCGTCGTAAGAACCGAAGTTGATGACCGACCCACCGCCCGCCGCGCGCAACAGCGGGAGCGCATGTTTGGACATGAGAAACGTGCCGGTCACGTTGACCGCGAAGATACGTTTCCACTCCTCGAGCGACGTGTGCTCGATGCTTTTTTCGATCTCGATACCGGCTGCGTTGACCAGCACATTCAACCGGCCGTGTTCATTCGACACTCGTTTCATCAACGCGGTCGCGCTGTCCTCGGCCGTGACATCGCAGTGCTGAAACACGACGCCGCTGGGCAACGAGGCATCACCTTCGCCAAGGTCGGCCGCATACACATGGGCACCTTCTTTAGCGAGCCGCACGCAGACCGCGGTACCGATACCACCGCACCCGCCGGTCACGACCGCGACGCGGTCGACCAGGGAACCGCCGCCGTTGGTGCTCACGCGTTCGACGCCCGGTTATAAGCGTCGAGCACCAGCCCATGAAAGTGGTGCACGGCGTGCTCGCTCAAGCCCGAGCCCTTTGGGTCGATCATGTAGCGCCCTTGGTTAAAGGCCAACGTGCGCATGCCGCGCTGAACGCTCTCCACCAAACCGATGTCCTCGGGCTGCAACACATCATCGATAAAACGTATTGCTTCCATCTCGGCGTCGGTGGGCGACGCACTCTCGAAGAAGAAGTCGAACTCCTCGTAGGTCTCCTCGGGTCCGATGGGGACAAACCGCCAGACCATGAAGTTGCTACGGCCCGGGTAACGCATCAGCGTCGTGTTTGGCCACAGATACCACACCGCGTGGTCGGTAACGCTCGCGTCATCCACGCCATAGGCCTTGTTCTGAGCGCGTCCCGCCTTGGCCATGTGGCTGGACCAGATGCCGTGGGTGGTGACCTTGTAGGTGTCCATCTCCACAAGGGTCACGAAGTCACGGTGCGCGACCGGGCAGTGATAACACTCGAGAAAGTTGTCGACCACAGCCTTCCAGTTGGCCTGCACGCGGTAGGTGAGGCGGTGCCCGAACGTGAGCTTACCCAGGTCCGGCGCGTAGCTTTGAATCTCGTCTGCAAGCCCCTCGGTCTGCTCGGCCAGCGATGACGCGTCCGGGTCCAAGTTGATGAACACCAGGTGGCAAAACTCCTCCACCTGCACCTGGCTGAGTGAGATCGACCCCGGGTCAAAGTCCTCGATGAACTCGCTACGACGCGCGCGGCGCAAGCCCCCGTCCAGACCATAGACCCAGGCATGATAAGGACAGGTAATCGCGCGTATGGTACCGGCGCCCTTTAGCAGCTCGTGACCGCGGTGCTTGCACACGTTGTAAAACGCACGCAGCGTCCCATCCTCACCGCGCACCGCCACGATGCTTCGACCCTGCACGTCCGCGGCCACATAGCTCCCTGGCTCGCGTAGCTGCTCGGCATGACAAAGGAACTGCCACGAGCGCCAGAAGATCTGCTCTCGCTCGACGGTGAGAAAACGCGGGTCGCGATAACAGCGCGTATCGATAGAGAATGAGCGCGCCGCCACCGGGTCATAGCCGCGGCCGATGCACTCGAGCTCGGTGGATGTCGGTCGTTCGGTCATTTGCTGCCCCCAATCCAACGCGCCCGAAGCGCGTGCCGGTCACATCGTGTGGGTCGGCGGGTTGCCCACAGCTTGCAAGAATGGTGCAGTGGCGCCCGAGGTTTCAGTATTATCCCGTCAAACTTCATTAAATTTTCGCCAATAATGTCACCAGAACCATCTATCTCGGAGAATGTACCCTCAACCAGACCAAGCACGGTCCCCCACACCCGTCTCGCGGTGCTGCTGCTCCCCAACTTCAACGCCATGGCGACGGTCGCGCTGCTGGACCCCTTCCGCGCGGCCAACTACTTGAGCGGGGAGCCACGCTACGGGTGGCAGATGCTGTCGCTTGACGGCAAATGTGTTGTGGCCAGCAACGGGCTCGAGTTTTCCGGCGCGGTTGGCTTCGATACGGCCGCTGGCGACTTCGACATGATACTCGTAAGCGCAAGCTGGACGCCGGAGCAGTACCGCGAAAAGCACGTGCTCGAGTGGTTGCGGCAGCGCGCGCGCGGCGGCACGGTGCTCGGCGGCCTCGATACCGGTAGCTTCCTACTCGCCTTCGCCGGGTTGATGGATGGCCGCACAGCGACCGTGCACTACGAGCATATCGCAAGCTTCCGTGAGCTGTTTCCAAAGGTGCGCATGTGCGACGACCTTTATGTCATCGACGGCCCCCGTGTGACCTGCTGTGGCGGCACGGCGTCCAGCGACCTCGCGCTCGAGATGATCCGGCTGCGCGATGGTATCGACATCGCCAACGCGGCCGCGCGCTACATCTTTCATGACCGCCTGCGCACCGGGACCGAAGGCCAGTTCCCGTCACACCACGAGCCGGTGGGTTACGCGGCGCCCGGCAAGCTGCGTCATGCCATCGTGTGCATGGAGCGAAACTTGGAGAACCCGCTGCCACTCGCGGACGTCGCACGCGAGGCCGGATTGTCGCAGCGTCAGCTAGAACGACTGTTCCGTACCCACACGGGTGTGACGGCGGTGCAGTACTACCTCGGCAGCCGGCTCGACCGCGCGCGTAGCCTGGTCACACAGACCGAGATGCCGCTGCTAGCCGTTGCCGTCGCCTGCGGCTTTAGCTCGCAAGAGTATTTTGCACGCGCCTACCGGGAACACTTCGGGTTGCAGCCGTCGCGAGACCGGCGCGAGGGACGCATCCCGTTTCAGTTCCGGTCGTTCCCGGCGCATCGGGGGTAACGACGAGCCGGTCGGTTTCCTTATCCACGCGAAAGCGACTCCGCGTCCCCGACCGGCTCGCTCGGCGGCTTGCTCATCGGGAGAACTCCGCATCACTTCACGTCATCGGCACCGCAATGGTATCTATTTCGGGGACGTCTGTTTCGAGGACAGTTTACTTAACTCGGGCGACGACCTGTCCTTGCAGCGGTACGGGTCGAAGTTTAGCTGGACGGGAGCACGCACACGCAACGCCGATGTTGCCGGGCGCCTTGGCCTGACCGGCCACGATGGAGGAGCAATTCCATTGAGCATGCTTCTCACCTAAGCAAACACCGCTTCGCTAACCTGGGCCGAGTCGTGTGTTAGCCGCTATCATGCAATCCAGTTTAAGCGCAGATCGCGCACGCGCGGCGCATCATCGATGCGTTCGAGAGAGCAGGACCGGTCTTGTCGTGGTCGACAACAAACTGATCGAAAAACCGGTGTTGAGGTCGATGTACCGTGTCCTTGCGGTCGCAGAAACACTTTAGGTCTCAGCTTTATGCACATGGTGCTAGAGCGGACGGAGAACAGGAGGTATGCAGAGTCGTGGCCAAGAGACTTAGGCGAGTGCCTGACCGGGCTCCCGTTACAATTCCCAAGGAGTTCGATATTCCTGAAAAACGTCACCAGGCCATGCTCCACGAGAGTGCTGAAAGCTGGACGCAATGGCCTAGGGCGCATCCTGAGTTACGGCCAAAGCTCGGCTACACACGCCTTCGCAGAGCAGATTTGTCCGGCTTCAATTTTGATTCTGCATACATGTTATTTTGCATTTTGAGTAGGTGCAAATTCGAAGGCGCTAGCTTTACGAGCAGCTCATAAAGGTCTTTGCGCCTAGGCCCTTCTCCGGTTCGATGTGACAAAAGACGAGCGGACACGGCCGCTTGGATGCAAGCCGGTCACCTTCGAGTAGAATCGCGGGAGCCGGGATTAGGGAACGCGTATGATGGACCTTGGACCCGCGACAAACGCGCAACGAAGCATGACGCTTCGCATCTTCCTACTCGGGCGCTTTCGCGTCGAGGTCGATGCATGCCTGGTGCCCGAGGAGCGCTGGCCGCGGCGCGGCGCCAAGCAGCTTCTCAAGCTGCTTTGTCTCAAACCGGGTCATCAGCTCCACCGTGAGCAGCTCATGGAGTCGCTGTGGCCCGATGCCACGCCCGATGCGGCATCCAACAACCTAAACAAAGTCGTCTACATGGCAAGACGTGCTCTGGAGCCGGGGCTCAACGCGGGCGCGCGGTCGCGTTTCCTGCACCGCGAATCCGACCATGTGGTGCTGCGCGCGCCGGGCGGTCTGTGGATCGATGTCGATGTTTTTGAGGCGCAGGGGAATCGCGCGCTAAAGCTGGGTGACAAGGAGGGCTGCGAGGCCGTGCTCAAACACTATCGGGGGGACCTGCTAGACGAGGACCGCTACGATGGATGGCTGGACGCGCGACGCGCTCATCTGTTGACTCTGCACCACGAGCTTACGCTAAAGCTGGCCGACATCTACGAGCACGAGGGGCATATTGCCCGGTGTGTGAGCTTACTGGACAGCATTGTCGAAGGCGACCCCACCAACGAAGACATTCACCGTCGGCTCATGCAGCTTCACGCGGCGACGGGAAACCGTCAGCGCGCCCTGTCCCAATACGACCAATGCGCGCGGGCGTTGGCAGGTGAGCTCGACGCCACGCCCGACCCCGAAACGCTCGCGCTTCGCGAGGCGCTCTTGTCCGGCCGCTGGAAGGGGCCGCGACCGTCTCGCGGGGCGGAGCCGCGCCCAGCGACTACCCCGGTCGACTCCTTGGCGGTGATTCGATTTGATGCCGGGGCAGACGACCCGGAGCTCGAATACTTGGGCGAAGGATTGTCGGAAGGATTGATTACACGTCTTGCTCGGCTACCGGGTCTGAGAGTCATGGCGAGGAGCACTGTTGCGCGCTACGACCCGTGTAGCGTCGAGCCGCAGGCAACAGGGCGGGAGCTTGGTGTACGCGCCTTGTTGATGGGGCGGTTGCAGCAACGCAACAAGAGCATCTCGGTCGCGGTGGAGCTCATCAACGTGGACGACGGCGCGCTGGTCTGGGGAGCGCAATACAACCGAGCGCTGGACGACTTGCTCAGTATTCAAGAGGAAATCACCGCCAATATTGCCGATAACCTGGAGCTCACGCTAAGCGAAGGCGACCGGCAGCGGTTCCACCAACCACACACGCGCGACCCGCGCGCATACGAACTTTATCTCAAAGGACGCCACAACTGGAACAAGCGCACGGCGAGCGGGCTCGAACGTGGTATCGATGGCTTCCAGCGGGCTATCGAGGTCGACCCCATGTTCTCGCTCGCGTACGCAGGTCTCGCGGATTGTTACAACCTGCTGAGTCTTTATGGCGTTGCCCCACCGCGCGAGGCGATGCCCAGAGCGCGGGCAGCCGCGGCGCGTGCCATCGAGCTGGACCAAGGTCTTGCCGAGGGTCATACCTCGATGGCGTATTGCAAGCTTTACTACGATTGGGATTGGTTGGGAGCCGAAAGACTGTTTCAACGGGCCTTGGGTCTCAACCCAAACTATGCGACCGCGCATCATTGGTACCACGAATGTCTCACCGCCATGGGCCGCTTCGATGAGCAGCTAGCACAGGTGGAGAAAGCCAAGGAGCTGGACCCACTGTCGCCCATTATCGCGACGGAAATCGGGTGGGGACTGTACTTCGCCAGATGTTACGACGAAGCCGCCCAGCATCTCGCCCAAACCTTGACGCTGGAGACGCGCTTTGCGGTCGCCCACTACATCCTTGGACTGGTGCATCAGCAGACGGGGAAACTCGAGAGCGCAATCGAAGATTTTCACACGGCGATCGAGGCCTATGTGGGTGGCCCGTTTACCCTCGCGGTCGCGGCGCTCGGTCATGCCTATGCCCTCGCCGGTGAGCACGAACGCGCACGTGACCGGCTCGATGAGCTCCAGCGACTGACTGTACAGCACTATGTATCGCCCTACTGCGTGGCGGTTGTCCACGTCGGGCTCGGCAACGATGACGATGCGTTTGGCGCACTCGAGCTGGCGCTGGAAGAACGCGACGACCGTCTGATCTACCTTGGGGTCGACCCACTGTTCGACCGCTTGCGACCAAAAGCCCCCTTCAAACGCGTGCTCGAGAGTCTCGGTTTGAGCTAACACGGTTCTGCGAACCTAGTTCCTGCACCTTCGCGTCGTGGGAAGGTCTCGGGAAGGCACGAGGAATTCCGCGGGAATCACCGCGCATTAGATTTGCATCCACTCGACCACAAACCGAGGAAAGGGAGCGATGCAAACCGCGCAGAAAGTTTTTCATCCACCATCACACGTCGACAAGAAAGCGGCTGACCAAGAGCGCGACCGGTTGCTCAGCTCGCTCCTCATCGCGACAGCGCGGGGAGACCGCGAGGCATTCGCCCGTTTGTATCGTTACACGAGCCCACGGTTGTTCGCGATAGCGCTTCGAATCGTTCGCCGGCGTGAGCTGGCGGAAGATGTTTTGCAGGAGGCGTTTCTTTGCATCTGGAACCGTGCCGGCTCACAGCGCCACGCCACGAGCGCCGCCTATGCCTGGATGGTGGCAGTGGTCCGTCATCGTGCCATCGATGCGGTCCGCCGCGAGCGAGCATCGCGTGAAGTCTCGACGGACGACGAGCCCTCCGGCGAGGGGCTGGATGAGCTCGACGCCCAGCGCTTGATGAAAGCCGCGGTTTCGACAGGGCTTAACGGCCTGCCGGAGAAACACCGCCGGGCGCTTCTCTATATCTTCTACTACGGGCTAACCCACCAGGAGCTGGCGGATACGCTGCAAGTCCCGCTCGGCACTGCAAAGAGCTGGGTTCGCCGTGGGCTGCTGGGGCTCAAGGCTCGATTTGAACGCTAACCCGCGTGTTCACTAAGAATCATATCGGCTAGTGCTTAGCTTCAGTCGTGGCCTAACCCACGACTGCATCCAAAAGTGATAGTTAGGTTGTCTATACCAATGAGCCACGGGGAGTTCCGATGAGGAAGCATGAGATCATAGCGCTGGGGTCGACTATCGCCCTGGGTACATTGGCGTTTGCTCATCCCGGTTTCGAGCCGGTGGAGATTGAGCAGGTCAGGGCAGCCACGGCTCGCGAGCGGACGGTGGCGTCACCCGAGCTGTTCGAGCTGCCGCCGCTGGAGATGTTCGGTGAACTCGTAGAGAGACCTCTGTTTGAACCCACGCGCAGACCGGTCCCCGCTGCTGTCCCTCCCGCTGAAGAACTTGCAAAGGTAGCCGACGCGGCGAGCCCTTCCGGCAAGAAAGTCGCTTTTAAGTTGACCGGTGTGGTTATCGACGGGGTCCAAGGCATCGCGCTGATCGCACACACCGGAAGAGTCGACCGCGTACGTACCGGCGAAGCCATTGTCGGCTGGCGCTTGGAGAAGATTGAGAGCGAGCGTGTGGTGCTTGACCGGGGCACCGAGAAAGTGGAGCTCCAGCTCAGGTCCTTTGAGCACAACCCAAACCCTCGGGGCTCGACTAATACGGTCGCCGCCGGGCAAACGGTTCGCGAGCATGGCGACGCGTTGGAGCTCACCGACGAGGAGCAAGAACTCTTGGAGCCGCTGTTCGAAGAAGGCGATAAGGATATCCTGGAGCTGCTGTCCGAAGAAGGCGGCGCCCCCGAGGAAACTCGCTCGCTCCGCCCCCTATCTTCAGAGAAATAGCCTATTTCGGGGACGAGAAAGCAGCTTGCAGCACCGAGGATGGAAAAAATTGCCGGGGCAGTCTGGCTTAGCTCCGCAGACACACTGTGCCGCACCCAGACGATGTAGAGATAAGTAAACTGTCCCCGAAATACCCGGGGACGACGCGGGGCTACTGGGTGAGCGCTAAAAGTGGTCCCTGGAACACCACGGGACCGGTGGGCAGCCCGGTGGGTGACCCGCCCTCGGGCTCCAGACTCACGGCTAGCACGGGGGTCGTCGTTGCCGCAGCGCTCACCGATTGTGAGACGGCGACGGTCAGCGCGCGAGCCGGGTCCAGCAGACCGAGTGAGGTCGGTGGAGATTCCGCGCCCTCTATCAACCAGAGCTCGAACGATTTGTCGGCCACCGTCACCTCGCCAAGCGGTCGAATGGTCATCTCGCGTTTGGCGATATCCACGGTGATCATCCAACCGGGTGTGGTGCCCCCTTCGTTGAGCACGGCGACATAGCGACCTTCCTCGACGACGGGTGGCGCCGGTAAAACAACGACGTAAACAGCCAACGCCGCCGCAAGCGCGGCGGCACCGGCCGTGCACCAGCGCCAGAAGCGAAGCCGCTTCACCACGCTTTCAATATCGATGCCCACGGATGGCGTCGCCTCGCCAATCGCGCTGCGGATTCGATGCCATACATGCGCGGGCGGCTCAACTGGTACAACGGTCTCCGCCAATGGCGCAAGCCGCCGGTGCCAGAACTCGACCAGCGCCGCCAGCTCCGGGTCACCGGCGAGTGCGTGCTCCACTTCACGCCGCTCGGCGGCGTCCAGAGTACCGAGCACATAGTCGGCGGCGAGCTGTTCTTTGTCCGGGGCTTGCTCGTTCATGCGCTCAAGCAATCCTTTAGACGCATCTGACCGCGTCGGATCCAGCTCTTGATCGAGCCAAGCGGTGCCTGCAGACGTTCGGCCAGCTCCTGGTGCGTGTAGCCGTCCAAGAATGCCAGCACAATGCAGCGACGCTGCATCTCCTCGAGCTTCTGTAGACAGCGCCGCAAGGCGTTTGCTTCTTCCCCGCCCGCGGCGAGCGCCTCGACATCCCCGTGCTCATCCAGCGGTTCGGCGTCGTGTTTTTGCTCGTCGTACGGCTGCTCGTCGCGCTTAGCGCGCAACCAGTCCAGGGCCCGGTTTCTCGCGATGCTGATCATCCAGCTCGAGGCGCTACCCGATGGGCCACTCTGGGCGCCGGCATTTTTCCAAATACGCACATAGGTCTCTTGGAGCACGTCATCCGCGGCATCGCGGCGCTTGACGATACGAAGGACGATACCGTAAAGCTTTGAGCTGGTCGCCTTATACAAGCGCTCGAAGGCAGCTCTGTCGCCGCTTGCCGTGGCCCGCAGCAGGGCCTCTACGGTCGACACCTCGGTAGCGGCCACTCCGGACAACCCGCGGTTTGCAGCCGTCGCATTCTTTGTTTCGGCGTCAGTCGTCGGTTGTTCACCTGGCATGCGCACACCCCTTGGAGCCACAGCAAAGACTGCGTGCTCGCCCTAGCCTTATCAAGGCGGACGAGATGTGGTTTTGGATGCACCCTATCAAACAAACGTTGTGAGGTCGTGCTCCAGGGTGCGCTCGATCAGCCAGACCAACGCGACTATGGCCACCACCGCCGACCCGCCGACCAGCAGCACCCGTTGATACAGCCAAGTCGATCGGATGGCATAGGCGCCCGGAGCGAGCAGCAGCACAATCGCGAGCTGTCCCAGCTCCACACCGATATTGAACCCGGCGAGTGCCGGGACCATTGCGCCAGCGGGCAAGCCGATATCCTCGAGGACACCGGCAAACCCAAAGCCGTGCACCAGCCCCAGCCCAAAGGCAACCAACCAGCGCCGTCCTTGCACCAGCGGGCACACGTTGTTTAAGGCGGCCACGATGACGGTCGCGGCTATCACCGGCTCGACCCAGCGCGGTGGCGGTCTCACCCAACCGAGCGCGGCCAGAGTCAAGGTCAATGAATGCGCGATGGTAAACGCCGTTACCACCGCCGCGACAGTGAGAAGCACAGGCTTTAGTGCCGCGACCGCCATCCAGCGACCGTCAGCTCTTGTTAGCACCACCGGCAGCAACAACGCCATGAGAAAGAGGATGTGGTCGAACCCGACCCATATATGCCAGACGCCCTCGACAAAAAAGCCGAGAAACGGGCGACCCGCATCACTCGACGATGGCCAATCGATGACAAGCGCCGCGTTGTCGGCGGAGAGAAGCTCGCTACTCGCAAGCCCGTGCTCGGTCAAGACGGAAACAAGCTGGCGATGGCCACGCCCGAGCGCTTCAATCATGGGCGAACGTAATTCGAGTGTTCGCGCGCGCTCGACGTGGAATAGCAACTCGAACCGCACGCCGTCTTCTGCGCTGGCGTCCACGGCCGCATCGTCAGGCTGAACGCGACGCCCATCGACTCGAAGCTCTACTATCTCCCGCGCGATTCGCTCGAGGGGAGACGAAGGCTTTTGACCGGAAGGTCGAGAGACCTCTTGCTCTAGCGTTTTGACGAGTCGATCGACACTGGTGCGTGCAATATTGATCTCTGCGATAAGGGCCCTTGGCGTTATCTCGAGCTCCACCACGCTTATGCCGGGGCTGTGGGCAAACGCGAGCCCGGATGGCAGGAGGAGCAGCAAGGTAAGTGTGAGCTGCTTCATGGTCTGAGTTCTGCCTCGACTTGCGGAAATTTTCAGGGGCGGGTTCGCACCCGCCCCTTGGGATTGCGGAGTTTATAGAGCCTCCGCGGGCTCGCCGTGGTGACCATGCACACGACCGTTCTGCGGTGTAGACTCGTACGGGAACACCTTGTTGAAGACCATGTCGTTGCCGTCGACGCCGTCGCCTACAACTTGGATCTTCTCCGGGTCCAATCCGTCGCGCAGATCGCTCAATAACGCCGAGACCGCGATATCCAGAACATCGTCGCCAAAGCGTCGTCCGTTGGGCCAACCGCCCGGAACCACACCGTCGATGTTGAAGGGATGTCCTTCGACCGTCGTTGGCAGCAAATCGTTGCCAAACACGCTGAGCCGGCTAAAGCACTCGTCATCCGGGTTGGTGGGGTGCTTCGGACCCCCGCCGGCAAGACACACACCTGGGGTGGACAGGTCCACCTTGATGAGGTCTGGTATGTAGATCGCCGCGATATCGCTACGGTCATTCTCTACCGCCGGGTCCAACCCGAACTGCGGCACGATGACGATGTTCAACAGCCTTGCAAGCTCGGGGCTCTCCGCGTACCGACCAAACAGATCCCAGTCACGCTCGGGGCTCGTGCGGCTGTAGAGATCCTTGTCAACGATGGCGACCAGCGCCTCGTTGAACAAGGGGTTGCCCTGACGCGCAACCTGGACCCACTGACCCAACAGCCGGTCGTCCCTGCGCTCCGGTCGATTGCTGAGAATCGTAAGTCTGCGCCGACTCGTGGTCGCGTACACACCGACGACCTGCTCGTCGCCACCCAGCTCGCTCAGCGGGATCTCGAGCGCCATCAGGTGGAGGTTGAACCCACCCTGCGAATCGAACTGCGGGCCAAGCGCCAGCAGGTCGAACACGCCCTGGATGTTGGCATAAAAGCCGTCATCGCGCTGACCGGCAAACGCTTTATAGCCGTCATCGAGATTGGCGATGGCATCGCGCGTGTAAGGGTCCAGCTTTGACTCGCTCGCCACGCCGTCCTTCGCCGGCGCGTCGCCAAAGTTATCTTGGTTGTAGAGCGGCGTGACCCGTCCTTGGTTGTTGGGTGGCACGATGCCTTCACCGAGCACGGTGTGCTTGGTCTTACCTTTACCTTTACTTTTACCTTTAGCCTCACGCTCGACCTTGGTCACCGTGTAACGTTGGACCAAGTTCTGGTCCGGGTCCGGGTTGTCGATGTCGACGCCATCCACCACGCCGTTGTCCCCGACGCGATAGGACTGCAGGATGGTGTTGACGTCTTGGAACTCAGTCCTAAAGCGAAACTGATAGCTTATGGTCTTGCGTCCATCGAGCACGTCATCGCCAAGAGCCACGTGGATCTCATAGAGCACGTTGTCGTCGAAGTTGTACTTGTTTGGACCGATACCCGGCTCCTCGAACGGATACACACCAAGCGCTACGACCAAGTTCTTCTCGCCGTCGTCCTCGTCGACAAACGCGTACACATCTGTAGTGTTGGCGGCGTCGTCGAAGGTGATCAACGGTGCATCCATATGACTCGACCCAAAGGCAGGTCCCGCCCCTGAGAGCAGGGACCCAAGCACCACACCGACGCCAATTCTGCTTGCGACTTGCATTGCTTCATCTCCTCCATTGGTACAACTGGCTTAACTGGCTGGTGCCGGTCTCACCGGCCTCCAGACGGCTGATCTGCGGCTCCAGAGCCGCAAATTCCTCGCGCAAATGCCGCTGCTCGGATGGCAAGAGCGTCTGGCGGATGGCCATTGCCTCACCAAACCAACGCCGTGCATCGCTACGCTTACCAACAGCCGAAGCGATCACACCCGCGTGGTAGAACAAACGCGCATCTTGCGTACCTCTTGCCACGGCAAGCTTGCTAAGCTCGCGCGCCTGTTTCATGTCGCCGTTGGCGGCATACGCCCAGGCCAGCGTGTCCAGCGTAAATGTGTCTTGACGGGTGTCGAGCTCGGCGCGTGCGAGCTCTAATGCCACGTCCACCCGCTGACCTGTGCTCGCGAGATAAAGCGCATAGCTCCGCGCGTCATCGACCGCACCCCGCTCGAGGATCCGCTCGTTGAGCGATGCCGCGGCGTTGGCATCGCCAAGCGCCCGGTGGGTCTCCACTAGCGGCCATTGATACTCGGGCAGTGGGTTGATGGAGGCGGCCTTCTGCAACGTTGTGAGCGCGATCTGGTAGTCACCATGGTCGAGCGCCATCCGCCCTTTGACGAGAAGCGCCGGGGGATAAGCGGCGCGGACGCCGAGCGCCGCGTCGATGGACCGCGACGCCCGCTCGCGTTGACCGGTCCGAAGCTCGAGCTCGGCCAAGCGTGTGTAAATCCACGCCGAGGCGTCTACGGAACCGCTGGCGGTGGCGGCCAGCCTTGCGACATCCACCGCGCCCTCCAGGTCACCGGTCAACCAACGGATGTTCGCTGCGCGAATATAGGCGAGCGCACCGGGCTTGAGGTCCATCATGCTTTGGTAAGCCGCTACGGCCTCTTCGAGCTTTCCCTGCTCGACCAGGACATCCCCCAGCAACGCGTGGTCTAGCCACAGCCCCCGCGCTCTGCTGAGGTCACGAGCAATGGCCTCCGCCTCCGCAAATCGGTGGAGGTTGTGGAGCGCATGACCGTACAGCAGCGCCGCGCTCGCCTCGTCAGAACCGCCCTGGCTCATGCATAACGCCGCCTGCGCGGCAAGCTCGTAGAACCCCGGGTCAAAGCTACGCTGCGCCTTGGCGATGTAGGCCCAACCCAAACGCTCCAGATAAGCAGCGGGACTCGCCTTGCCTTTGGCACGCGTGCGCAGGCGAGCGATCTCGACATCGACCGCATCGGTGCCCGAGTGCGGGCTGAGCGCGATCTGGCAGACACTGTCTTCGAGCACAACGTTCGACAGCGTACGCGACGATGATGTCATGGGTTCAGGCGCCTTCTGGCAAGCGCCCAACACTAAAGCGAGAACTAGGGTCGGCGGGGAGAAAAGGATTGATTTCATGGCTCGGGTCCTGGCGTCCCACAGGTGTCGTTTGCGATAAAGACGTGAGCCGAGCGGGTTTGGATGCAGCGAATTGCATGAAGCCTCGCTTGGCCACCCAGAAAAACATCGTGAGATGAGTCAACCCCACGGTCGAGATAGCTAGGGTGCAGCCACTTTTGAGCCTTGTTCGTTGCTCTGTGCGTTCCACAGATACCGCGGCATCGCAAACGCTGGCTGAAGCCGGATTTCTAGATGCTTCTCTTAGCCGTGTATGATGGTCGTCACATCACGTCGCTATCTTGCATCGTTCGATCAAAGACGCAACGAGTAGGTGCGTTTTGCGTGGGCGAAACATCAAATGAGAAAGCTACTCGTACATATCCCGGCCATTTTCTTGCTCGTCACGCTTAGCAATACTCACGCCGTATCATTCGAGGACTACCAATCCTTTCAACAACAGTATCTGCAGCTTTGCGGAAACCGCTCCGCGAACGATAGCTCGAAAATGGGGAAACGCTGCTCCAAATGGCGCCGGCAGCTCAGACGGTTGGAGCAACAGCTCCGAGGTAACCGGTACCAGAACGATCTCTACCAGTGGGGTGGGACACAGGGAAGCTACTCCGCCTGCATAGACCGCTCCACGCGCAGAGAGTGCTTATCGGTGAGACGGTTGGGTGCACAAAATTGGTCAGGCAGGACGTACCACGAGTTCCGCGTGAGCAACTCTTGCGACCAAGCAGTCCAGATGACTTATGCCTGGGGGGGAGAGTCCGGAGAGTATCGCCACTACACCCCTCCGCACCAGACCGAAACGCTACGGTGCGATGCCCGTTTCTGTAATGGTCAGTTCTACATACTGCAACAAACTTGCCGCTAGTGTATTCGTAGAAAAAGATAAGGTTGACCAACAAATATGCTCTTCACGTGAAACGGCGAGCCGGCGAGCCGCTCTCAGTCGAAACGCACCGCTTCAAGTATCCGTTCGACGGTCCGATAGTTCACTTCTCCGCGTGCGAGACGCTCGCCCTCCTCTTCGCTCGAGAACACCAGCTCACCCAGCACCTCTAACCCGCCGATGATGCCCGACATCTCGGCAGATTTGGTGCGCGCCTGATGGCGTGGCACAAAGTAGAGCTCGGATCGTTGCTCGAGCGCGTCGAAGGTCGAGACGATGTTGGCCGACAGCGATAAGCGCTGGTGCTGGTTTTGCGTCATCCAGTCGCGGATCCATGGAGATGCCGACTCGA
>CAJHYW010000352.1_pt1 | contig 24515 bp, 27 predicted proteins | sample 9198811 | NCBI WGS metagenome assembly CAJHYW01 (sample SAMEA7708378, study PRJEB35096) | sediment metagenome | biome: marine neritic benthic zone biome [ENVO:01000025]; feature: sediment [ENVO:00002007]; material: shallow marine sediment [ENVO:03000034] sea grass bed [ENVO_01000059] ...
GGGTGAGGGCGCGGGAGAAGCACTGCTCGTGATCGGCGGCGCTGGGGGCGTGGGGTCGATTCTGATCCAGCTGGCGAAGAAGCTCACCAGCCTGAGCGTTATCGCGACGGCGTCACGTTCCGACACACGAGCGTGGGTCGAAAAGATGGGTGCTGATCATATTGTCAACCACCGCAAGCCCCTCGACGAAGAGATGAAGGCTCTCGGTATTTCGCCATGATATGTTGCCTCACTCACAAACACGAACCAACATTTCGCGTCCATCATCGAGCTGATCAAACCGCGAGGCCATATCGCACTGATTGACGACCCTAAGGCTCTCGACGTTGTTCCGCTCAAGAGCAAGGTTCTCTCCGTAAGTTGGGAGTTCATGTTCACCCGCTCCATGTTCCAGAAACCATGACAGCCACGACGACGACGTCCTGGACGATGAGGAATCCCAGTGCAATGCGACCGTGAAGTGCATCGATCTCGCGCTTGTCCGACAGCAACTTCACGATAATGATCGTACTGGAGAAAGTGAGAGCTACCGAGACGTAGAGCGCGGAAAGCGGTGCCATTCCGAGAGCAAGTGCGAGTCCGTATCCGATGATGGACGTAAACAGTACCTGCCCGAGACCGGTCGCCAGCGCGACGGGACCAAGCGTGCGAATGAGATGGAGGTCGAGCCTGAGGCCGACCACGAACAAGAGCAGCGAAATGCCCAGCTTGGCAAGGAGGTCGAGCTGATCGGCGGCCGTGACCCAGCCCAGGCCGGTCGGCCCGACCAGTACACCGGTTGCGATGAACGACACGATGAGGGGCTGCCGGAGAAAGATGCCGATTCCACCGAGCGCAGCCGCGACGGCGAGCACCGCGGCGATCTCTTAGAACACGCTGCCGAATGGCTGCATGGTCGGCGAACGTTCGTGACCGTCAGCTGGACAGAGCCGCTCGGGCGTCCAATGTCACAGGCGATATGAAACCGTGTGGTTTTAGAGCCAAGACCGAGCATCTCACGGAATCGGTCAACCGCTCGGCGGTGTTCCCGATGAACAGCCCGGGGATGCCCGTGCGACCGACAGACCCCATGACCAGAAGGTCCGTGTCATTCTGCGTCACGAAAGACGCTATGGCGTCTTCGGGTCTCCCTCTCACGAGATGCTGCTTCAACCGGACCCCTGAATTTGGGACGGAATCGAGCAACCGTTCCACCGCACTCGCGTGCCGGTTGAGGGTGTTTCCTACCAGGTGGTCGACTTCCGGGTCCCGCACGGACGTAGCAGGCCCCCGCAGAATCGATTCGCCGAAAAGTTGCCACGCGTGCAACACGTCGAGCAACGCGGCGTCCGACTGCGCGACATCCATTGCGGCACGCAGCACGTCCCTGCTGAGCTGCTCCTGCTCGGGTTCCATCGGGGCCGGGTCTACAGCGGCGAGAATGCGCGAATTGCTATCCGGCGCTCCCGGCGTCACCAGCCAGACCGGGCAAGGGCACTTGCGCAGCAGATGCTTGTCGGTTGCACCGAATGCAGGTCCGTCCGCGCCGCCATCACCGGCGGTCTTCAAGACCAGGTCGTGAGCCCCCGCGAGCGCTTCGCGGATGGCGATTAGGAACGGTGTCCCCTCGCGAAGAACCGTCTTCACTGGTAGCCCAGCCTCGGCCGCCATGCGCTGGAAAGACAGCAGCCTGGCCTCGTGCCGTTCTCGCAGCGCCGCTCGAAGCTCCGAGAGCACGGACGGCGAGAGCGTAGCCCTGCTTTCCTCGGGTATCGTAGGGGTGATGTCGAGCAACTTCAGCTCCGTGTCGTTGTCGAGCGCGACCTTGATACCACGGGCAACAGCGGGTGTGGCGTCGACGCCCTCTGCTACCAGGACCATCGGGCTGGTGACGTTTCTCATCTCCAATATCCTCCATTTCTCGCCTTGCGGGTTCGCATCCGAGTTCGAGCGGCGACGCAAGCCTTGCTCGGCGCGACGACGGAGTCAGGCACCGGCTTCAAGCGAAAGCCAGAATCGCAGCAAGAACGAGCACCATCAAGAGAAAGCTCACACCGACCCAGAACCAGCTTCGCAGGGCGGACTCTGCGCTGCGGAGCTGGGTTCCGAGCGCCAATCTAGCGCTGGCACCGGCCACGGCCCGCGGCATCGAAACGAAGAACTCGCGTCGTGCCGCGGCGGCAAGCGAACGCCTGAGCCTTCCAGTCAGGCCTGACATCGCCACGAGCAGGTCGCCCGCGGGGATGCGGAAAGGGCCGGGCAGCGTCTCAAGCGGTGGTGAATACCTCCAGACGGTCAATGCAATCGTCACACCGAGCGCGAGGGGCCACACCAGTCCAGGTAGCTGCCTTGCCGACAATGCCCTGGTCGCAGCGATCTCAGCCTCGGGCAACAGATAGACGGCACCGAGCACTCCGATCAGCGTGGCGCCCCACGCCAACCAACCACCCAGGGGAAGCCTGTGTCGCTTTCCTCCAGTCGCGCCCACGACCAGCAAGAAACGAACCATGAGAATGGCCGTTCCGGCAGCAGCAATCGAAAGCAACGCCACCAACGATTGTGCATGGGGCACCGCGGCATCACCGATCGACGTTTTCAGGATAAGCTTCGCAACTGCGCCGCTGCTGAACGGCGCGCCCGCCAACGCGAGCGCGGGCACCGCGAGCCCGAGCATGACGGCCGTACGGTTCCCTCGCGACGCGGCGGCCCCCACGCCGAGGAACAGGGCTCCCTTCGCGAGCGCGTGGTGCACGGCGTAGACGAGTGTCGCGGCGAGAATGGCCGGCCACGCGTGCGGCGCGGTCAGACCAGCGCCGACTGCCACGGTCATGTAGCCCATCTGACTGATGCTCGAGTAGGCGAGCACGGTCTTGGGACCTCGTTGCACCACGCCCACCACGACGCCGTAGAACGCAGCGAGCACCCCCGCCATCATGAGCGAGACGCCCCATTCAGGCATCGCTGACGTACCCATGGGCAGGAATCGCAACCAGCCGAGCAGGCCCGCCTTGATCATCGCGCCGCTCAGCACCGCGCTCGCCGGTGTCGGCGCTGCGGGGTGAGCCAGCGGCAACCATACGTGTAGCGGTAACACACCGGCCTTGATGCCAAACCCGGCGATCAGAAATGCGACGACCCATGTGCTAACGCCTTGTCCTCCCACGATCGGAAGTGACGCGGCCTCCCCGTTGGTAGAAAGCGACACAAGGGCGGTGAAGAGCGATACCTCGCCGAGAATGACCAGGATCATGTAGATCTTTCCTGCGCGATCGGGTCTCGAGCTGAGACGAGTCACGGTCCGAAGACACAGGTAGCTTCGACGTCATCGACAAACAGCAAGCTCGCCTGGCTTCCGACGTGGATGCGAGATTTTCAGCTCGAAAGATCCGGGCCTATTATAGGGCTACCCCACCTATACTTTGCCCCGAGCCGAGGCTGCGGCGTTTCTCCAGGGCTGCGTCGGCCCAGACAACGCCTCTCTGACCGCTACGCTCGATGTTCTCTAATGGCTCTGATGGCGGGTCCGGTTATTCCTTGCCTTGCAAGCCGCGAGGGCTACGAAGTTTTCTGGCTCCAGCCGTAGGTTCAATGCACCATGAACTTTTTCCTTCTGGTCCTCGGACTCGCATTGCTCACCATTGGTGGGGAAGGATTGATCCGAGGCTCTCTGAGTGTTGCCCGGCGGCTCGGAGTATCACCTTTGCTGAGCGGCTTGGTTATCGTGGGTTTCGGCACCTCAGCGCCCGAGCTCGTGGTCACGATGGACGCCGCCCTGAGCGGGCGACCGGACATTGCCGTTGGCAACGTCGTTGGCAGTAACATCGCAAATATCTTTCTGATTCTCGGAATCTGCGCGCTCATAACACCACTGGCAGTCACGCCGTTGGCGCTTCGCCGCGACGCCATCACGATGGTAGCGGCTAGTGTGCTGTTCATCGTTCTGGTTGGCGGCAGCGCTCTGGGGCCAATAGACGCTAGCATTCTGTTACTGAGCTTGGCGGCGTACCTAGTCTGGGCGTATTGGAGCGACCGCGACCAAGCCGCACCTTCGTCCGAAGTTCATCGATCCGAGTCAGAGGAAATTGGCGAAGTGCCGAAGACGGTTTTCGTCACCGTCATGTTTCTGGTTGCTGGGCTGGCCATGCTAATTGGCGGAGCACATGTGCTTATCAAAGGCGCAGTGGGCATTGCCGAGCACTTGGGCGTATCAGAAGCCGTTATCGGGTTGACGTTAGTTGCTGTTGGCACGTCACTACCTGAACTTTCAATTTCTGTGATTGCCGCGGTGCGTCGCCACGCAGACGTAGCTGTAGGCAACATACTCGGTAGCAATATCTTCAATTTGCTGGGCATTCTTGGTGTATCGGCGCTTCTACAGCCGCTGCCAGTCCATGTCCGCATACTGCAGCTTGATCAGTGGGTTATGCTGGCGGCGGCTGTGCTGCTGTTGGCTTTCCTGTGTACGGCGCGTCGGTTAAGCCGACTTGAAGGCTTCATCCTTGTAGCTTGCTACGGGAGCTACATCGGCGTAGGTATTGCCGCATTCGATTGACAGTCGAGATGACTGCGCACAGGCATCTCTGATTAGGTTCGTGGATCGAGAACGCCCGGGGACGGCGATACTCTGACCACCCGATGCTTAAAGGTCAGTCTCTTCGTACGGCAACGAAAGCGGGACGCCCGTGGTAATGGACATCGCCACCACATTGTGCCCAGACAGACGCCCACCTCCGAGCACGGAGAGCAAGAGGTCCTAGCACCTCAGGGTTTACACGCCCGGTGACTCCAACTCTTACCGAAACCGGTCGTCACAACACCCGCGGCATCGTCATTCTTCTGGTTGCGGTGGGTTTCTATGTCGGCATGACCACCAGCGTGAAGTACCTGGCCGCCGATTACTCGGTCTTTCAGATCGTCTTTTTCCGCAGCGTCATCTCGCTACCGGTGATCTTCGTGGTGCTGCTGGCCCGTGACGGTATTGCGGGTCTGGCGACGCACCGCCCGGGCTTGCAGTTCGTGCGCAATGCCTCGTGGGTGGTCGGCAACATCTGTTTGTTCCTCGCGCTGAGCGAGCTGGCGCTCGCGGAGGCATCGGCCATCCAGTTCACATCCCCTCTGATGGTCACGGCGATAAGCGCGCTCGCCCTCAAAGCACATGTAGGAATTGGGCGCTGGGCGGCCGTCATCGCCGGGTTTGCGGGGGTGCTGGTCATGGTGCAGCCGACGGGGGAGGTCAAGATCGCCTCGTTAGTCGTCCTGTTCGCAACCTTCTGCTACGCATCGACGGTCGTGATGACCCGGGTGCTCTCCGCAAGCGATTCGGTAGGCGTCATCTTCTTCTATCTCACGTTGACCGGGACCTTGACCGGGGCGCTTGCGCTGCCCTGGGTGTGGGTAACCCCGGACACGAAGGATTTGGTCGTATTCTTGCTGGTCGGGCTCTGTGGTGCGCTGGCGCAGCTTGGTTTGATCATGGCGCTACGCCTGACCCCGCCACACGTGCTCGCACCATTCGATTACACCGTCATGTTGTGGGCGCTGGGTTTCGATCTATTGCTCTGGAACACGGTGCCCACTAAGCAAACCTTGGCCGGCGCCGTCATCATCGCGGGCGCGGGTCTGTATGTGGCTCGTCGTGAAGCGAAGCTCTCTGGCCCCTGACCGTGCGCCGCCGAGCGCGTGTAGTGGCTCGCCTACATCCCGGTTTTGAGGAGTAGCCGCGGTCACTTACTTCGCAGCGACATAGGCCAACGACATGCAAGTCAATGCTTTGGCGCGTGACCCGGTCCAACGACCGGCTGCGGACAGTGGGAAGCAACTTTGCTAGATTAACTGCCGGGATCATCTAGCCGAGCGCCATGACGGCAATGCAGACAAACGGGGCGACGGACCACGCCTCGAGTTGAACCATGATTAGACCGGGCGAAAAGTCCGCGCAGGACGCGTACGAGTTCGTCGTGAAGTTCCTGCGCACGCGCGAGCGGCTGCCGTGGAAGACCTCCGCGTATCTGTGCCGGGTACTGCGCGACAAGCTCGACTATCAAATCAAGCCCAAAGCGCTGGAGCGCCTGCTGCTCGAGCGTATGCGTGACGGTAAAGTGCGTTACTCCCAGTATCCGGGACGTCAGTCCCTCGACCTCATCTGGGGTCATATGGACCAGGTAGGTGCGCTAAACGAACTTTGGGAGCTCGACCTAAACGACGAGTTGCGGAGCGAGATCGGCAACATCGCCGAACGTACCGTGCCCAAGGACGCCGAGTGGGTATTCCTGTCCCATTCGTTTGCCGATTTCCATGCGGTTTGCAAGCTGCGTAATGAGTTGTTCGACCTTGGGTTCGGCGTGTGGATCGCCGAGACGGAGATCTTGCACGGTGAGCGGATCGTAGAGCGGGTCCAGGCAGGTCTCGAGCGCGCCCAACGGTTTGCGCTCTATGCGAGCCGCCGGTCGCTCTGTTCACGCTGGGTGCTGAAAGAAGGCGGAGTCGCGGCTCGCAGGTGGCAGCGCCCGGCAACGGTCATCGTCGACAGGTCCGATAACGAGCTTGTGGCGTTCTTTCATACATGGGTCGAGGACGGCTGGGCACCGGAGACGCTAAGGCGCATTTCCGAGCTGTTTCCCGATGCCCCGGTCGACCCCGTCGCGGCGACCGATATCAACCAGCTCCTGGTCGCGGCCTTGTCTGAGACGGTCGCCGAGCGGCGCCTCGTGGTGCTGTATCCGGAGCGTGCCGACGATGTGCGCACACCCTTGGACGACCGCTGGCATCGCACCTTGGGTGAGGCCTTCCGCATTGACCGTGGTGTTGGCCGCTAGCGTCTGTAATTATGGTTGCGTTAGACAGTTCAACAACACACGTCGCGCTTACCGCGCCGATTGCTGTTTCGACCTCACCGTGCGCGGCCTATTGGGAGAAGGGACTCGCGACGGAAGCCGCGCTTGCATCTATGGATTGGGTGTTTTCGCAGGACGGTATCTCTTGTGTTTATGCCGTTTTGGCCGAGAGCATACGGCAACCCGGCGAGTATTGGAGAAGCTCGGGATGGCGCAGCGCGGCGAGGTAGACCTTTACGATTCAGTGGCGCAAGGACTTGGTCTTTTGCCGCTCTATACGGTCAGTCGCGCGATGTATTTGCAACGCCGCCGAGAGCGAGACAGGTCATGACCTGTGCCCAAAAGCAAGCTCGATTAAGACGACTAGAACGTCTGCTCCAGGTAGGCCGCAAGCGCATAGACCCGGACGGTCCCTAGTCCGGCTCAGCGGACCGAACCCGTAGGGCCGCTACGTTCGTACCGCTACCAGCCGATCGCCTGATAGATGGCCGGCGCAGTCCAGGAAATGCACGTTGCCCAAAGCGTCTAACGAACCAAGAACACCAGTATCGCCTTTGGCGACCGCTTTCAACGCTTCGTCGCAACCTAGCCCGCGTACTGCACCAAGGCGTACCCGAGGCACGGGTTAAGTCCAAGAATGCCAAGGGGTATCAGAATAGAGTACACCGCACCGCTTCGTAATTAGCCAGCCATGTCGATCCTCAAGTCAATAACAACCGTCAGCGGCTTCACGCTACTGAGCCGCGTACTCGGGCTGGTGCGGGAAGTACTGATCGGCCGCTATCTGGGCACCGGCGCCACCGCCGATGCCTTCGTGGCGGCGTTTCGCTTTCCGAACATGTTCCGCCGGATTTTCGGCGAGGGTGCCTTCAACTCGGCCTACGTGCCGCTTTTCGCCCGCGAGTTGGAAGAGCACGGGCGCGAGGCCGCGGAGGTCTTCGCCGGCCGCACTTTCACGCTGCTGGCGCTCGTCCTCGGCGTCGGCACCTTGATCGCCATCCCGCTGATGCCGGCAATCATGTGGGTGTTCGCTCACGGTTTCGCTAGGGAACCGGAAAAGTTCGCCACCACCGTAACGCTGGCGCGCATCATGTTCAGCTACCTGCTGTGCATGGCGCTCTCGGCACACCTCAGCGGCACCCTAAACACCCTCAAGGTGTTTGCGATGCCCGCCTTCGCGCCGGTGCTGTTGAACATCATCTTTATCAGCGCCTTGCTGGTGGTCGTGCCTACTCTCGGGCTGGTCGGCAGCTTCTACGAGATCGGCCTCGTGATTTCCTGGGCGGTCTTCGCCGCAGGATTCGCCCAGCTGCTGGCACTCTACGTAACCTGCTGGCGAAAAGGCATCCACGTACGTCCGATCGTTCCGAGAGTCACGCCGCGCATCCGGCGGCTCTGGGTTCTGATGGTCCCCGGGGTCATCGCGGCCGGCATCCAGCAGGTGAATCTCTTCGTCGGCACGGTCATCGCCTCGAACCAGGAAGGCGCGCTGGCCTATCTCTACTACTCGGACCGGATTTACCAGCTACCGCTCGGAATGATCGGCATCGCGTTCGGCGTGGTGCTGCTGCCCGACATCACCCGCAAGCTGCGCGGCGGGGATGAAGGCGGCGCGGTGGACAGCATGTCCCGCGGCGTGGAGTTCGCCATGCTGCTGACGCTGCCGGCGGCGGTGGCGATGATGGTCATTCCCGGCCCAATCATCACGACGATTTTCGAGCGGGGCGAATTCACGACCGAAAGCACCCGGAACACGGCGAGTGCCCTCGCGGCCTTCGCCATCGGCCTGCCAGGCTACGTGCTGGTCAAGGTCCTCCAGCCCGGCTTCTTCGCCCGGGAAGACACCAAACGGCCGATGTTCATGGCGGCCATCAGCGTGGCGGTCAACGTCGCCCTGTCCCTGGCATTGTTCCCCTTCTACGGCCACGTCGGAATCGCCGTCGCCACCAGCATCAGCGCATGGGTGAACGTGCTGCTGCTGGTGCGGGGGCTGCGCGGTTTCTGGCAACTGCAGGCTTCCCTGATCGCCAAGCTTTGCCGCATGCTGGCCGCCAGCCTGAGCATGGGCATCGCCCTGTGGCTCCTCCAGTCGCGGCTCGATAGCTGGCTCCAGGGCCCCTTCTACCTCAAGGCCGCCGGCCTGGGACTGCTGGTCGCAGGCGGCGCCGCGATCTACTTCGCTGCGGCGCTGGCCTTCAGAGCGACCAGCATCAGAGAGCTGAAGTCCGGCTTTGGCCGGTAGGCGGGTGGGCAGTTCACGCGCCGCGTACCCACGGTAGCCGTGGCGCGGTGGCAAGCCCTCCGAAGCGTACTGTCAAGTTGACCCCGTCCGGGCAAATCGAGGCGCGGTCCGGGCTTTCGGGCTTTCGGGCTTTCAACACGCATTCGTCACCTCGGCGTTGTTGCATAAGTCCGGACTGAATCCCCGTCAAACCAACAAGTTGCCGAATTGGAGGTGATCTGGAAATCCTAACGAATTCAGAGGATTAGCGATTTATGCAACAACGCCAAACGCACCGTACGGGGTCTGGTTGGCACCGACGTGATGATGTCAATAGTTGCTGATTGCAATGATTGCACCTCAGCTTGGGAATCGCTATCATTGCAATCATTCGCCCTAGTCGACTCTTGGAGGCTTGATGGCCAACCTGGTAGTAAGAAACCTCGATAAATCCATCGTCGACGCGCTCAAACAACGCGCAGCACGCCATGGGCGCAGCGCGGAAGCCGAGCATCGCGCCTTACTCGAAACGCTGTTGCTCCATCCGCAGAAGAAAACCTTTGCCCAAGTCCTCGCTGCCATGCCGAACCTAGGACGGGACAGCGACTTCGAACGGGTCGACGACTCGTACGAAAACGACCATGTACTTGGTTGATACGAACGTCATCAGTGAAATACGCAAGCGCAAATCAGCCAATCGTGGCGTGCAATCGTTCTTTCGTCATGCCATTCAGGACAACACCGCACTCTTTATTTCGGTAATCACCATCGGTGAATTACGCCGCGGTGTCGAGCTGATACGTTACCGGGGCGACGAACTACAAGCTGCACAATTAGAGAGTTGGTTAGAAACACTCCTTGTGCAATACGGGGAAAATATTCTTGATATCAACCCAGATGTCGCACAGCTCTGGGGTCGGCTACGTGTTCCTCACCATGAAAACGCCCTAGACAAACAACTCGCCGCAACGGCACTCATCTATGATTTGACAATCGCCACACGCAACCAAAAGGACTTCTCGAAAACCGGTGCGAGAATCCTGAATCCGTTTATAGTCTAGTCTTCGCATCCCCGATCACGATGGCGCCCGAGGGTGAGGCCGTTCTCGCCCGTCACCAGCAGTTGTCTCGCCGTTGGGCGCACAAGGTCGCGCGGGAGAGTTTCCTGGAAACCGACCCCGGCCTTCGGAGCTGACGCCGGCGGCAGCTGCCTGGAAAATTCGGAACCGGCGCGACCCTTTACAAGTCCGCCAAAATCTTCGCGCGCAACGCCTTAGCCTCTTCCTCGGTGATGAGGTTTTGCTCGAGAAGACTCTCCACCTGTTTCAGCTTCGCCATCGAACCCTGCGGATCCACGTTCGGCGTGCCGGCCACCGCCGGAGCGGGGGTCGCCGGGGTCGCGGCCGCGACTCCGGCCTCGAAGACCTCGGGACTCACGCTCGAGTCGGGATACGTGAGCCAGGCGGCCGTCCAACCCGAGCGTTGCTGCGAGTCCTTCACCTGGATCCACTGGCCGCTCGTGCCGACCACCAGCATCGAGTCGCTCTTGTGGAGCGTGTAGACAACGCCGTGATCGGTCCCCGGGCCGCTGCGCACGTTCAACCGGCTCGACGAGACCCGCGCCACCATGCCGGGCTGGTAGTCGGAAACCTTGCGCGTCACGGGTGCCGCCGGCGCGGCCGCCGAGCTGTTCAAGGCCATGGTGGTGCCGCCGTGGCCATAGAGCGGCTGGGGCGTTTTCGACGACGGGTACAGGTACTGGTTGAAGGACCCGCGAAGACCCTGCTGTTTTCCGGTTTGCAGCGTGGCCTTACGATCTTGCGCGTCCAGGTAGCGCTGATAGGCGGCCTGTTGCTCGGCCCGCTTTCGCTCCGCCTCGCGCTCCGCCTGCTGACGGGCCTCGAGCTCGGCTTGCGCTTGTCGCGCTTGCTGCGCGCTTGCCCGTTCAGCCGCGTCCACTGCCGCGGCGGAGCGGAGTCCCAGCGAGTACACGTAGCCGATGACTTGCCCGTCCTCGGAGATCCGAAGCCAATGCTTCTGCGGCACCTTACCGCTGACGACGAGCCTGCCCCCCGCCGCCACGGACCTCACCAGCGAAGCGCTGGAAGAGGGGCCGGTGCGCAAGTTCGCCTGCGACATGGCCACATACTCCCCCGCCAACGGCTCCACCTCCACGAGGTCGACCCTGGGGGCCGCGGGTGCGCTACTCACGACGCCACCCGGCGGCGGCAGCTGCTCGAGACGAGACGCCGCCAAGGCCGCAAACGCGCCGTCCGGATACTGAGAGAGGTAGGCTTGGTAGTCCGCCGGGTTCTCGCTGTCCTCGATGGATTCCCAAAAGGCGAGATCGACATCGAGCATCCCGGCCGGCTTGAGCGCGCGCGTCGCACCGGACCCCGGCGAGAAGTCGGCGGATTCCGGGGCGAGCGCGAGCTGTGCCTCGAGAGGGATCAGGATGAAGTCGCCGCCTTCGTCCCCGGACAGCCGGATGTCGCCGTAGTTGGGCGTCTGGTCGGCATTGACGATGACGTCACGGCGAAGCTCCGTAAATAGAGTGTAGCCATCGAGCGGCTCCGTGGTCTCACGGAGCACGTCGATGAGCGTCCCGGTGAAGACCGAATGTCCGCCCCGGCCGCCGTCGACCACCGGCTCCAGTCCCCCGGAGGTCAGGGCCTTTCGTGCCCGTTTCCCGCTGAGCCGGCGCAGCTCTTCCATCCGATCCCCGCCGGTCTGGAGCCGCACGGACGCGTCGCGGGTGAGCGTGCCCGAGTAGCACGAGTCCGCGATGACCAGCACGTGCTTGGCCGCCATGGCCCGAAGCGTTCGCGTGACGGTGGAGACCGGAACCCAGTTCGCCTGGCTGTCCCGCTCCGCATCCACCGGGAGCCAGTAGCCCTCGTCGGTTTCACGGTCCAGGATCCCGTGGCCGGCGAAATAGAGCACCAGATTGTCGTCGGGCTCGAGCGACGCGCGCAGCGCATCCAGCTTACGAATCAGGGTGTAGCGGTCGGGATTGGTGACCAGCTCGGAATCGAAGCCGTACTTGCGCTGCAGCACCGCGTGGACCGCGGACGCGTCGTGAACCGCGGTCTCGAGCGGAGTAATGTTCTGGTAGTCATCGATGCCGATGACCAGCGCCCGGTAACGGCCGAACTCTGAGACGGCGCCGACGCTGGTGCCGAGCAGCAATAGGACGAGCCCGGCCGAGGCCGCGAGAAATGCCCGACCCGGGTAAGCAGCACGTACCGATCTGTCCATTGAGCCCCCGAAAGTTTGACCAGTGCATGTCAACTTTGGTGACTTGCCGAGCTAGCGTATCCTACAACGCAGAATTCAGCCGTGTAAAATCGCACAAATGGGCCGACTCCGCCATTCCACCGTCCTGGGCGCGCTCGTTCTCTCACTCGTCGCGCTCCCCGCCGAACCGGCGCCGCCGGCCATGGTCGCCCTGGTGCTTGCCGCCGAAGGAGCGATCGAGCCCGCGCAGGAGCCCTTTACGGAGATTCAGGCCGGCCAGACCGTGTCGCTCGGCGCCGACGCGACCCTGCTGTTCAGTCACTATCCGAGCTGCCGCGAGGTCTCGGTCCAGGGAGGCCGGATCGTCTTCACGGAGCGCACCTTTCTCGTGAAGCAGGGCCGGGTGCGGGAGGAACGGCCGGTCGGGTGTCCCCAAGGCATCGACTTACCCGGCGAAGGTCAGGTAGCCGGACTGACCATGCGCGCCTTCGACACGACCGCGCTCGCGCCGACGCCCGGCTTTATCGTGGTCGGCGGGGCGGCACCCGCATTCGACCGATGGCGCATTCTGCAAGACGACCGACCGCTGGCCGAGGGCGGCATCGACGGTCCCAAGTTCACCTGGCCGGCCGGCCACGAGCCGCTCGCGGCCGGCCGGGGGTACGTCCTGGAGCTCATCGCGGGTCGGGACGGCGAGGTGCGCCGGCTGCCCTTCGAGGTCTCAGAGGGCGGTCGCCGCGCGATGACGATCATCCGACTCAACTGAGACGCGGTGCCCAAGCTGGAGGCATCGAGCATCGGCTCGCCACTTTCCACGCGGAATCGACAGACCGTGCTCTGGACCGCCGCGCTCGCGTGTGCGCTCGCGGCCGGTATCACCAGCTACCTAGCCGACGGCCGGATCGCAGTGCTCGACGACGTGTTCCTCGACGTCGCGACCGTCGTGCGGGCCCGCCTGATACCGCCGTCGCCGGCCGAGGGCGAGCGCGGGGCCGGCACCTCATACGACGAGGATGTCGCGGTCGTGGTGCTCGACGAGCGCAGCCTCGAGAGCGAGCAGCTGAGAAACCGTCCGCGCGCCCTGCTCGCGCCGGAGTTCGGACAGCTCGTCGTCGCGTTGATCGAAGCCGGCGCGCGAGTGGTCGCGTTCGACATCATCTTTCAATACAGCGGCAACCGCATTTCGGCCGGGTACGATCGGCCTTTTCAACAAGCGCTGTTCCGCCATCGGGGCCGGGTCGTCCTGGGGCGTGGCCAGGGGCAACGGCAGGTGCCGGCGCGCCCCTTGCTGGCGGCCCTCGGCGGCACGCCGGGCGCTCTCGGTCTGCTCGTGTTGCAGCCGGATCCGGACGGGGTGATCCGAGAGATTGCCTTGCAGCCGACGACGCTCGACGGCGCCTCGGTCCCCACCCTCGCGGGCGCGGCCCTGACCTTGGCCGGGGTTCCCGACCTTCCGGAATCGGTTCGGCTCGGCCGAAAACGCCATCTCGAATCACTTCCCACGTACTCCTTCGTCGACGTCTGGCGGTGCGCCGGCGCGGCGGACGGCCCCGCTCAGCTCCGATCCGTGTTCGAGGGTCGCATCGTGTTCGTCGGCACGTCCCTGCCTACCGAGGATCGAGTGAAGAGCGCCACTCGCTTCCTGCCTCGACCGTCCACCGCGCCGGGACCCGCCGCAACCGGATGCGGGCTGCGGCCGGTCATGGCCTCGGCCTCCGACGTGCAAACGGTGCCGGGTGTCTTCTTGCACGCCGCCGCCGCGCAAGCCGTCCTCAGCGGTGCGACGTTGTCCCGGGTTTCGCCTGCGATGGTGGCGATGCTCGCGGGCGCGGCGGCGCTCGCCGGAATCGCACTCGCGCTGCGGCTGTGCCGTTTGCGGGGGCTCGGCTGGGTAATAGCCCTCTCGGCCGCACTGCTCGGGCTCTCCGTCATATTGCTCGAGTCCGGCATCTGGCTGCCGCCATTGCCGGCCATCGTCTCGGCAGTCGGGGCAATGCTGGTCGGTTATCTCATGCTCTACGTGTTCGAGGGCCGCCGTCGCCGCTACATCCAGAGCGCATTCGGACGCTACCTCTCTCCTGCCGTGGTCGAGCAGCTCTTGCAAGACCCCAATCGACTCAAGCTTGGTGGGGAACGACGCGAAACGACGTTCTTGTTTACCGATGTAGCGGGCTTTACCAATTTGACGGAGCGCATAGAGCCATCCGAGCTAGTGCGCCTGCTAAACGATTATCTGGATGAAACCTGCGCAATCGTACTTCGCAACGGCGGAACGATCGACAAGATCGTGGGTGATGCCCTACACGTGATGTTCAACGCGCCGAGCGACCAACCGGACCATGCCGAGCGAGCGGTGAGCTGTGCAATCGAGCTCGATAATTTCTGCCACGGTTTCGCAAAGGCACAGCAGGAGTCGGGAACCGACTTTCGGGAAACGCGTATCGGCGTAAATACTGGCTACACTGTGGTTGGGAACTTTGGTGGTACGTCACGATTCGATTACACGGCACACGGTGACGCGATCAATACCGCCGCGCGCTTGGAAAGCGTCAATCAACATCTGGGCACCCGTGTGTGTGTCAGTGAATCGACAATGCGGCTGTGCCACGACATCGAGTTTCGCCCCGTCGGCTCACTGGTGCTCAAGGGCAAGAGCGAGGGAATCGGTGTATACGAGCCCGTATCCGAAGACAGCGCGGCTAACGCGGCATTGGAGGCTTATCATGCCGCCTATGGCCTGTTGGAATCGCAAGATCCCGCGACCATAGAAGCATTCGTTCGATTGAGCGAGGAGTATCCGCACGACGGCTTGGTGAAATTTCATCTGGCCCGTCTACGCGCAGGCGATACGGGGGTGCGTATCGTGATGACGTCAAAATAGAAGCGGTCTTTGGTCATGAAAGGTATTGATTGGTGAACCCGATTCGGCGTGTCTTAAAGCGTCTGCGAACGACCGACCGGCGTCGCTATGCGCGTACCGATGTCCTCCGCAAAAATCAGCTCTAGTTGAGGATGAAGAAGACGTGAAGATCGCGGTATAGCGCTGCAGCTGCCCAGGTTGGCGGTGTCATGCGCCTCGCCGGAACTATAATTCAACTCCTTGCAGACCTCGTTTCATCGGTGTGGCTTCTTTCACGACTCGCTCATGCGGTGTCACGACCAACAAAGTTGGTAGAGCCCCTTCCAGACATTTGATGTTGACCAAAAAACGACCAACAGCGTAGAGTCACTCCATAGTGAAGAATCTATCAGACATTGAGTCGGAAGCCCGCCGCCTGCCGACACAAGAAAGAGCGCGGCTCATTAGAAGACTCATTGCCACGCTCGAAAGCGAACACGAGGGCGATGTTGAGCAAGCCTGGCTAGACGAAGCGGAGTGGCGCTTGGCTGCGTACCGTCGCGGCGAAACGTCTGCCCATCCTGGCGAAGAAGTATTCGAAGCAATCTTGAGCCGGTACTAATGCTGCGTTATCGCCTGCTTTCCGAGGCGACACGCGAACTTGAAGCTGCGGTGGCGTTTTATGATTCCAAGAATCTCGGCCTTGGCCGCGACTTCGCGCTAGAAGTGCAGAGATTATGCGGTCGTATTGCCGAATCACCGTTGGCGGGAGTTGAGGTCAGGTCGGGAATCCGCCGTAGGATGTTACGCCGTTTCCCTTTTTCGATTCGCTACACCCACCGTCGACAGCAATCAAGTTGTGGTGATCGCAGTTGCTTATCAAAGCAGGCGACCAGGATATTGGGAACAGCGTGTAGGCGTCTGAAAATCCTAGGCGAACTCAGTTGAGGCTAGGAAAGACTGACGTCATCTCGCTCCATATTGCTCACCGAAGAGTACACACCGACAAAGTAAACCGCGCCTGTTACAGCGCCGACGACTGAGACGATCAGGCAGCGCGCCGAAGGTACTCGTGTTCGTTGAGCACAATGACATGCTGGAGACACTCGCGTCGAGTCGAGCCAACCAGGCGCCCGACTTAGGGCGATTGCCACGGCGGTGAAGAGCGAGGGAGTCACTTCATGGGCAAATTGGGATGGGTCCATATAGGAGCGACAGCGCTCAGACAGCATCGCGAAGCGACGGCTTGAAGGTTCCTGTGACTACCTGCAGACCAACGAAGGTTTATCCAGTCTGCTGGTCTGACTCCGGGAATGGGAGTGGGAGCGCAGCCTCGAGTATGCGGGCATGAAGGACTCGTTTCGCCTTGGTCCCGTTGCTGGCCAGCTCGAGCGGGGTCGAGATCTTTGCAAGCTCATCGAGCAGCCACATGCGCAGGTCCTGGTAACGAGACCAATCTTCCTCCGTCGGGCCAAACAGCGACCACAGCATGCGCCAATCGCGGCAAAATGCGCGGACAAGAGCGACGAAGGCTTGAACCTCATGCGGGGTGTGAAAATTGGCCGCCAAGACGTCGTCGAGCAGGTCCTCAGCCAACCACTCCATCTCCGCCGGCGGCATCACATCAGGCGTATTGAACCGCTCAGTCAGGATATTGACGTCGTGATTAGGATGAAAGTCGATGCGCTCCGTGGGTAATTCGTAGCCTTGCTCGTCCGCGTCGACAACCTGCTCTATTAGACTCCAGAATGCCGCCGAGCCGAGTGTATCCGCGACCAAGTGAGTCCGATAGATCTCGGTCGGATTTTCCACACCGTGTTGCAGCCAATTGTCAAACACCCAAGCCTCACCCTCCGCCATATGCACGGTCTTCCCATTGCAATAGAAGCTGACCCGCGGGTCGGTGACGATCGGCACGTGAATCCGCGCCCGCGTGAACCAGTGATAGTGGATATCGCTGTGCGGGGGGACCTGACAACCCGGGGCAATACGCATCAGTCGCGCGCGCGCCAACGGAACCCGAAAATGGGCGAGCACCTGCTGCATATAAGGGCAAGCCTTCAGATACGGGGTGGGCGACATCGGCCCGTTGAAATCATCATTTGCTGCGCCATCAACCGATATCAGCGGCACCGCCGAGTTGCCAGCAAAGCCCGTTGGGTGCGGCTGCCACGCCTCGGCCGGCAACGCTTCGATCTCATGACGAAGTCGATCGGCATCGATAGAAAAGGGGAACTTGATAAACTCCTTTTCAATCTTCATGGAGTACCAATGCTCGTGGTGTGTCCGGCGCGACTAGCGTATGGAAAGCATAACCGGCGTTGCCGGTAGTTGCCACGGCTGTTTGAGCTAGGAAGGGGCAGCATAGTATCCGTATCAACCGACGGTGGCGCATTTGTTTTGTCGGGCGCGCTGGCGAGGCTGATCACGTAGAAATCGTGGACTATCACGACTAGGAGAGACATACATGAGCCCACTCAAACCCGTGCATCCCGGCGACGTCTTGCGCGAGGACTTCATGAAGCCCATGGAGTTGACAGGCTACCGGCTGGCAAAGGCCATCAATGTGCCCCCACAACGCATTAATGACATTGTCCATTGCAAGCGCGCCGTCACCGCCGAGACCGACCTCCGGTTGGCCCGCTACTTCGGAATAAGTGAGGGGAACTTCCACGACGGCGGCACCGCCACCGACCGGACCGGCCGAGATCCCGAACCCGGAGCCGAGCTTGAAGTCGGTCGAGCGCATCGCATCCATGCCATGGCTGCGATCGAGGCGTTGCGACAATGCTCCCTCTACGAGTTGTCGCTGGCGGCAGTATGCCCGGACCGATTCCAAGTTAACCCTGTCGAAGTCGAACCACGCCCCAAGGGCGCCTTTATGCAGGATGCGCTGTCGTTCTCCACTTTGAATAAGTGTCCGGACTTCGTGCGCTTCATTGTGATGTACGAAGCACGACCCTGGTCGTGCGGAATGCAAATCGTGAGAGGCGCGCCTTCCTGGTAACCACAGCCGGGTGTGTGCTAGACAGCTGGCAAGGTGAAGGCTCGAGTCGTCCTGTTGAACAAACGGAATCCAACTGTTTCTTCGACTTTGGCAAGACGCGCGCTTGCGCTCGCGGGCGAAAGCGACAAGTCGCGGGCCGCTGCCGAGACCGTGCCAAATTCCGCGATTCTCACGAGCAAGCGAAGCGAGAACACATCCATTTATCAAAAAAATCCGAATTCTAATTTCGTGCAAATCCCGATTTTCATTCTTTCCCAAATGATTACACAACCTTCCGGTAACCGGGTCTCGCCGCAAGAAGGAAAGGTAATGATGAAAGCCATTGGCTACACGAACGCAGGTCCGATCTCACAACAGAACGCCCTCATCGAGTTCGAGATGGACATGCCGCAGCCCGGTCCGAACGACCTGCTGGTGGAAGTCCGCGGCATCTCGGTCAATCCGGTCGACGTCAAAGTGCGCGCCACTGCACAGCCGGACGGCGCACCTCGCATCCTTGGCTTCGACGCCGCTGGGATTGTGAAAGGGGTCGGTCCTGAAACCACGCGGTTCCGGCCTGGCGACGAGGTGTTCTACGCCGGCGACATCACCCGCCCCGGCACCAATGCTGCGTTCCACGTTGTCGATGAACGCATTGTTGGTCGAAAGCCATCATCCCTCGGCTTCGCCGAAGCCGCAGGAATGCCACTCACCACCATCACGGCCTGGGAGATTCTGTTCGATAGCTTTGGGCTCAAAGAGGGTGAAGGGCCGGGTGAAGCGCTGCTGGTGCTCGGCGGCGCTGGTGGCGTGGGGTCGATTCTGATCCAGCTTGCGAAGAAGCTCACGGGGCTGACCGTTATCGCAACGGCGTCGCGTCCTGACACCCAGGCGTGGGTCGGAAAGATGGGTGCTGATCACATCGTCAATCACCGCAAGCCGCTCGCCGAAGAGACGAAGGCGCTGGGCATTTCGCCACGGTACGTTGCCTCGCTCACAAACACGGACCAGCATTTCTCATCGATCATCGAGCTCGTCAAACCCCGTGGCCACATCGCGCTGATTGACGACCCTGAGGCTCTCGACGTTGTTCCGCTCAAGAGCAAGGCGCTCTCCGTGAGCTGGGAGTTCATGTTCACCCGCTCCATGTTCAAGACAGAGGACATGGATGTTCAGCACGGGTTGTTGAACAGGATTGCAGACCTTCTGGATGACGGCACGCTGGTTCCGACCGTCAACATACATGGCGGCGTCTTGAGCGTTGCAAACCTTCGGAAGGCCCACGAGCTGCAGGAAAGCGGAACGGCGATCGGCAAGACAGTTCTGGACGGTTTCAGTCCATGACTCGCACCGAATGAAATCGGCGTGAAACACGTGGCGCTGAACCTGCGCTTCAACCAGGCGGATATCGAGACAACGATGAAACGTCTGGCCGACGACATCCTGCCAGACTTCACTGAGTGAGGAAGACAGCACCATGCAGAAAACCATACTTATTACAGGTTCGACGGACGGCATCGGGTTGGAAACAGCCCGAATGCTGGTCTCGCAGGGCCACCACGTTCTGCTGCACGGGCGCAACCCGTCAAAAGTGGAAGAAGCGGAGAAGACGCTCTCTGCGCTGCCGGGTGGTGGGCGCATCGAAAGCTACGTGGCTGACCTGTCGCTCATGGCCGATGTCGAGGCACTGGCAAAGGCAGTCGCCGGCAAGCACGCCAGTCTTGATGTGCTGATCAACAATGCAGGCGTCTACGCCGCGCCCGAACCTGTCACAAAGGACGGGCTCGATGTGCGCTTTGTTGTCAATACGATCGCTCCCTATCTGCTGACACAAAGGCTCTTGCCGCTTCTCGGGCCGTCCGGACGGGTGGTCAACCTGTCCTCCGCTGCACAGTCTCCGGTCGATCCGCAGGCGCTGGCCGGAGAAGTCAGCCTGTCCGTCGCCGCGGCTTATGCGCAAAGCAAACTGGCGATTACGATGTGGTCTCGCAGTCTGGCGCTTTCGCTCGAGGATCACGGCCCGGTTATCATCGCGGTGAATCCCGGGTCAATGCTTGGCAGTAAGATGGTGAAAGAGGCTTTTGGAGTAGCTGGCGGCGATATCCGTATAGGCGCGGAAATACTTTGTCGCGCGGCTCTGGCAGATGAATTCGCTACTGCTTCCGGCAAGTATTTCGACAACGATTCAGGTCAGTTTGCCTCGCCCCATCCCGATGCACTCGATTCACGGAAATGCCAAGAGATTGCGCGTGCTATCGAGACGATTTTGCCTGAAATGATGCCATTATGAGCGTTGTTTCGATATTCTATTCGGAGCCAGTGGGGCCCGCCGCCCGCGGCATCCAGGCGGATCAACCCACCGAGATGCGTTCGGACCTCGGCATCCGGGGTACCGACACTCGCGGCGTCGGTGTGGGTCTGGTGTTGACCACGTCCGTGCGGCTCGCCTCGCCGACGCCAGGTGGACACGGCCTGCTCGTCCACCCACAGAGTGAGACTCCGGCGGAAGACCAGCGCCTTGCTGTACTCGGGCCAGTTCCGGATACGGCCTGGTCGCTCGTGTTGACGGTGCTCCGCGTCCGCTGCGCGGAGGCGGGGCAGGCGTGCGATAACCTGAGGAGGCTGCACTCATGAACGGCGCTTCATCCACCTCGGCCCATTCGACCGTCGTCGGCACGTTCAACTACCTCGCCGCGCCCGTGGAGCCCTCGCTCTACCGAAACGGCAAGGTCTTTACGCGCCGGGACCGCGACGGTAGTGACTCGGATTGGGTCGGCGCTGATCTGGAGTCGCGAGACATGCCGGTACATGACGCTCGGCGGCTGGAGGGCGCGGCGCGGCGCACGCTCGCCGCGAATGGCTTCGAGGCGGTACACGCTCCCCTGACAGGTCCGGCCATCGAATTCCTCGACCACGACGTAGTGGTGCGAGAGTACTACCCCCAGTGCGCAGAGCTAGTGCAGCAGGTAAGCGGAGCGCGCTTCGCGGCGGCCTTTGACCACAACGTGCGCTCGGCCGCGGGCCAGCGGAGCAAGCGACGCATAGAGGGGGGGCAGCAGGTGCAAGGTCCCGCGCAGGTCGTTCACGGCGACTACACGTTGACGAGTGCGCCTCAGCGCTTACGCGATCTCGCTCGGCCGCCCACGGGAAACGACACGCTGCGTACGGTGCTGGGCGAGGGCGTCTCGCTGCTCGACGAGGCCGAGATCGAGCGGGCGCTCGCCGCGGGACGCTTCGCGATCATCAACGTGTGGCGGAACATCGCTCCCGACCCAGTGGCCACCCGCCCGCTCGCCCTCTGCGACGCGCTCACCGTCAGGCCCGAGGACCTAGTCGTTTTCGAGATCCGCTATGCCGATCGGATTGGCGAGAACTACTTCGCCAAGCACCACGACGGTCACCGATGGTACTTCTACCCGGCCTTGACCCGGGACGAGGCGCTGCTCATCAAGCAGTGGGACTCCGCGGGCGAACTGGCGCGCTCCAACGGCGTGCACGGGGACGCGCCCGACGGCGATGCCCCGTGCACGTTCAGCTTCCATAGCGCGTTCGAGGATCCCACGACCCCGCCCGATGCGCCGGAGCGCTGGAGTATCGAGGTGCGCTGCGTGGCCCTGTATGGCTGAGGGTAGGCAACTGCCTTCGGTTCGACGTGCGCAAGGGCCAGCGTCCTTCGTCCTTGATGCGCCGCAACTGTTGAAGTGCACGACCTTGCGTCGTTCGTACTCTAACACCACAAGTTCTTAGAGGATTCGAAAGTTGGTTACCACCGTCGATCCTGGGAAGTGTGTCAACGCTACGACATCAAGTACATTTCCGACGAGGTGGTCACCGCCTTCGGTCGCGTAGGGCACATGTTCGCATCGAAGAACCGTTACGACATCGATCCAGACATCATCACTACCTCCAAGGATCTCACATCCGGCTATCAGCCATTGTCGGCGACCATTATCAGCGATGAGATTGATGATGTGATCTTCAGCCCGGGCGCACGATTTCTGCATGGCATGACCTATTCAGGTCATCCACCGGGCTGCGCCGCCGCGCTCGCCAACATCGCCATCTTCGAGGACGAGGACATCTGTGGTCGAGTGCAGCACCTCGGATCCCGTTTCGAACCGACGCTCCGCTCGCTCGAAGACTGACATGGTGGGTGAAGTGCGAGGGAGTCACAATGTCGGCGGCACCGTTGCCAAGCACGCGCAGGCGCGAGGCCTCATCGTTCGACCGCCTGGCAATTTGGCCGTCCTCTCACCGCCCCAGAACCTGACCGAGGACCAGATTGACGGTATCGCCGCAATCCTGGACGAGAGTATCGAGGCCACCATGGACGATGTCTCCGCCTGAAGGCGTGAAAGGAGTCGGACGTCGTCACCTCGATTAGCTGTCACTGCGAGCGGAGTCGACCTGGAGCAGCCGACGCACGGGCGACGTAGCCGCATCGGTAGCGTAGTCGAGCTGCGCCGTACCGTGCACGTCGCGAACGAGTCGCCGTTCTCCGAAACCGGGGGCACGTAAACACGGACCCCAGCTGCTTTCGCAGCGCCACGATCAGTCACCATGTCTCTTGATTCCGCCTTATGCTAGCCTCTCCGACCATCCGGGATGGGAGAGCGATGCAGGCGACGATGACCGAGGACAAACCGCTACCCGGCTGCCGTGACTTCTTCGTCTCTTATCGCTCGCAGGACGAGGCCTGGGCGCGCTGGCTGGTGCGTCGCCTGGAGGAAGCCGGCTACACTTGCTGGGTCGCTTTCCGAGACTTTCACGACGACTTTAAGCAGCACATGCACGAGGGCTTGTTGCACTGCCGGTTCACTCTCGCGCTGCTTTCAAGAGCCTATGTGAAATCCGAGCAGTGCGCGCAGGAATGGCAGGCGGCCCTCGACGCCGACAAGCTGATCGTGGTGCGCGTCGACCCGGTGGAACCACAGGGTCTGTTACGCACCCGGGTGCATACGGACCTGTATCACCGGGGCGAGGAGGCAGCCTTGGGCGAGCTTCTGTCCCACGTCAAGAAGCGCCTGAGGGCCCGCCCGATCGATGCTCGACCCGAGCCGCTCGACCCCTACCAGGCTCCTTTCCCTGACACCGCGACCTCCGTTGATCTAGGTCTTGACCGCGAAGCGGCGGCGCCAGCAAGCGGCGGGGAGCGGGAAGGGAGCCATGCATTTTCGCGCAGACTGTTCTTGCTCGGGCTCGGCGTGCTGACCATCGCCTCGGGCACCGGTCTCCTCTGGTGGTGGCGGCGCCCACCGGTGTTGGAGACCGTCAAGCAGTGGAAGGCCCATGAGAATATTGTTGAGGATCTGGCCTTCAGTCCCGACGGCGAGAACCTGCTCTCTGGGTCGGCCGACGGCAACCTCGATCTGTGGCGGCTCACGACCGCCGAGCGCATCCGCCGCTTTGAGGGCCACGAGAGGTCGGTGCTCTCGGTTGCATTTAGCCCGGACGGGCGCGAAATCGCGAGCGCCTCCAGCGACGGCAGCGCGCGTCTTTGGCGCACCCTCAGCGGCGCCGAGGTCCGCCGGATCGACGGGGACGGACGTTCGGTCAGGGCGCTCGCCTATACGCCGGAAGGTCGCGCGCTATTTGTGGCGTCCGGTGACTTCGCCGGGAAGCCGCCTTTGGTGCGTTTGATGGCTGCTGAGAGCGGTGAGGAGCTGCAGCGCTACGAGGGGCATGAGGATGCGGTGGGTGCGCTGGCGGTCAGCCCGAGCGGTGGGCGTCTATTGACTGGGTCCGATGACCGCACGGCCCGGCTATGGGAGGTGTCGAGCGGCGAGACCCTTAAGGTCCTGAAAGGCCATCGTGGCGGCCTCTCGACCGTCGCGATGAGTCCCGACGGCCGCCTCGCTGTGACCGGTTCCAGCAGCGTGATCCCGCGCGACCACGGTCTGCGCCTCTGGGATCTGGAGACAGCGGAGCAGCGCGACATTCTGGAAGGTCACGAGGGCTCGGTTCATTCCGTGCTATTCACAGAAGACGGCCACCACATTCTTTCGGCGTCCAGCGACATGACGGTCCGATTATGGGACGCCGGGAGGGGCGTAGAAATCCATCGCTTGAAGACACTACAGCACAAGGCGCGGTCGCTTGCACTCTCGCCGATCGCGTCCCCGGGCGGTCGGGATCTGGTCGTGGGCGACCTTGAAGGGATCATCACCCACGCGCGCTTGGTGTGAGGTATGGGCGCACGCCTGGGGTGGGCTGACCGGATATTTGGAACCCGCTCCGATAGTCCGCATCACCATGGCCGGCACGGATGTCGACTACAGGACCGATTTTGCCGACTATCTATCTGAAGAGGATAAGAACGACCCAAGTGGATGATGGACGCTGTCACTAACTGAGCACATGTTCTTCTTTAACAAAAAGCGTCCGCCTTCCAGACGGACGCTCAAGTTCTATTGTGTGCAC
>CAJHYW010000224.1_pt1 | contig 24495 bp, 23 predicted proteins | sample 9198811 | NCBI WGS metagenome assembly CAJHYW01 (sample SAMEA7708378, study PRJEB35096) | sediment metagenome | biome: marine neritic benthic zone biome [ENVO:01000025]; feature: sediment [ENVO:00002007]; material: shallow marine sediment [ENVO:03000034] sea grass bed [ENVO_01000059] ...
AAGACGCCGTCGTGGAGGCCACCTGGCCGCGCGTAGACACCCAGGCGCTTGTCACCGACACCGTCGAATTGGTCGTGCAGGTCAATGGCAAGCTGCGTGGTCACATCAACGTGCACGCGGATGCCGAGCGCGAGGTGGTCGAGAAGCAAGCGCTGGAAAACGCCAACGTCCAGCGCTTTGTGGGTGCAAAGCCCATACGCAAGATCGTGGTCGTCCCCGGCCGGCTGGTGAATGTCGTCATATGAGTGCGAGCAGGCGACACGAGACTGGCGAAGGCGCAAGACTTAGGGTACTCGTCCCGCTGCTCGCGCTGCTGGTCTCGGCCTGTGGTTTTCACCTGCGCGGCGCCGTCGAGCTGCCCGAGGAGCTGCGTAACATCTACTTGGATACGTCCGATTCGAATCTGACTCGGGAGCTCAATGCGCTGTTGAGCGACGGTGGCGCCGAGGTCGTGAACGTCCGCGAGGATGCCGACGTCATCTTGAAGGTGGGACCGGGGATCTTCAATCGCCGCGTGCTCTCCTTCGACCCCGACACGGGTAAGGAGCTGGAGATAGAGATCGCCTACGCGCTAGCGTACTCGGCACGCCGCGCCGATGGTGAGGTCTTGCAGCAACGCCGTGTGCTGACCCTTCAGCGCAGCTACGTATTCGACGCGGGGGCGCTGCTTGGCACGACGCGTCAGGAGACGACCCTACGCAAGGAGATGCAGCGCGATGCGGTGCAGCAGCTTCTACGCCAGCTTGGGGAGCGTTTTGCGCGGACCTGAAAACATGTTGGGACGTGTCTGCGGCCCGCTATTCATACACGGCGGGGCCGGCGCGTACCCGCTCGAGCGGCGGTAGAGGTTTGTATGCGGGTCAAGACGGCGCAGCTTGGCTCACACTTGGCCCGCGGTCTCGCGCCCGTCTACGTGGTGAGCGGCGACGAGCCGCTCCAACACACCGAATCTCTGGATGCCATCCGCGCACATGCGCGGAGCAAAGGCTTTAGCGAGCGCATCGTACTGCGCGTCGAGAGTGGGTTCGATTGGGACGAGCTCGCGGCTCATGGTGACAGCCTTGGCCTCTTCGCGGACAAGCGCCTGATCGAGCTACATCTGAGCAGCGTCAAGATCGGGCCGGCCGGGTCGGCCGCGCTGACCCGGTATACCGAGCGTCTCAACGAGGACACACTTTTGCTAGTGAGCTGTGGCAAGCTCGACGCGGGCGTGGCCAAGAGCAAGTGGGTCAAGGCACTGGACGCGGCCGGTGTCGTGCTCCAGGTGTGGCCGGTCGCGGGGGACCGGCTGAGAGAATGGGTCGAGGCACGCGCGCGTTCCATGGGGCTGCGTTTGGACCGTGACGCCAGCGCCCTGTTGGCTGAGCGTATGGAGGGAAACCTGGTGCTCTGCGCACAAGAGCTGAACAAGCTGCAGCTCGTGCACGGCACCGACGGCATCGGTGTGCATGACGTCATCGCCAACGTGACGGACTGCGCGAGATACAGTGTTTACGAGGCCGTGGACACCGCCTTGGCCGGCGACGCGCGGCGCGCCATACGAATCGTGCGAAGCTTGCAAGAAGAAGGAATGGAAGGAACCATCTTGCTGTGGGCGCTGGCCCGCGAGCTGCGAACGCTTAGCGTCATCTCGGCGGAGGTCGCCGCTGGTGCATCCTTGGAGCAAGTGCTACGCGAACGCCGCGTCTGGGCCAATCGCATTCCGGCGGTGCGCGCGGCGCTGCGGCGTCACCCCTGGGAGGAGTGGCTTCGCTTGATGAGCGCGACACGCGACATCGACTTCCAGCTAAAGACCGGTGCGCCAAAGCCCGCGTGGGACGCGCTGGAGCGGCTGGCGCTCGGAATGGCCGGCGTGATGATCTTTCCCGATAACCCGTATACAGTTAGCCCTTGACACTAATCCCGGCGCCCACCGGCGCTTCTCACATGGCCTCTAAACCGCTGCGAGCCGCAGACACCTTGACGAAGCCCGACCAAGAGATCGAGGCCTACGTCGAGCAGGTCGGTCGCGCCGCCCGCGAGGCGGCCCGCGCCTTGATGCGTGCGACCTCGGCGGCAAAGAACGACGCGCTCGAGGAGACGGCGGTCGCGTTGCTCGATAACGAGCAAAAGCTTGCCGACGAGAACCAAAAGGATCTGGAGGCGGCTCGAGAAGCCGGCCTAAGCAACGCGCTCATCGACCGTCTCGAGCTGACACCCGCCCGTATCCAGGTCATGGTCGAAGGACTGCGTCAGGTTGCAGGTTTGCGCGACCCTGTGGGTGAAGTCACCGAGCTCAGTTACCGCCCATCCGGGATTCAAGTCGGACGCATGCGTGTGCCGCTTGGCGTCATCGGGATAATTTACGAATCGCGGCCAAATGTAACGGCCGATGCGGCGGCCTTGTGCTTGAAGTCAGGCAACGCCGCGATCCTGCGCGGTGGGTCGGAAGCCCTACACTCGAACCAGGCGATTGCCCGCTGTTTGCAGCAAGGCATAACGCGTGCGGGCTTGCCACCCACCTCGGTGCAAGTGATAGAGACCACCGACCGAAAGGCCGTTGGCGGTTTGTTGCGCATGGACCGGTTCGTGGACGTTATTGTGCCGCGCGGTGGCCGCGGCCTCATCGAACGCGTGGCTAACGAGTCGAAGATCCCGGTCATCAAACACCTGGATGGCATCTGCCACGTTTACATCGATGACCGCGCGGACAAGACAAAAGCCATCGATGTCGCTTTCAACGCCAAGACGCAACGGTACGGAACGTGCTGCACCATGGAGACGCTGCTCGTTGCCGAGGCCATCGCCGGCGAGGTGCTGCCCGACCTGGCGGAGCGCTACCGTGCGGCCGGGGTCGAGCTGCGCGGCTGCGAGCGGACTCGCCACCTGCTCGACGGCGTCGTGCCCGCCACCGAGGACGACTGGCGTGCCGAGTACCTGGCGCCTATCGTTTCGATCCGCGTGCTCGAGGACATGGACGCCGCGATGGAACACATCTATGAATACGGCTCGCAGCACACCGACGCCATCATCACCGAGGACTTCTCGCGCGCGCGTCGCTTTCTCGCCGAGGTGGACTCCAGCTCCGTAATGGTCAACGCTTCGACTCGTTTTGCCGACGGCTTTGAATACGGGCTCGGCGGCGAGATTGGTATCAGCACGGACAAGCTGCACGCGCGAGGTCCTGTCGCGCTCGAAGGCCTGACCTCGCAAAAGTTTATCGTGCTTGGCGACGGACACATTCGCCAATAGTGTGGCGCGACCCCACCCCAGCGCGAGCCGAGCCCCTGTCTTGCACAGGCACACCGGGGTAAGCTGAGCTGGTGGAGCTGATCGGGATCCTGGGAGGTAGCTTCGACCCTGTACACCACGGACATCTGCGACTCGCGGTCGAGGCGTTCGAGCGCTTACAGCTCAACGAGGTCCGTCTCATCCCGTTGCGCAACCCACCCCACCGGGCAAAGCCATACGCCGACGCGTCGGCCAGACAGCGCATGCTGGCCGCGGCCGTAAAAGGTTCTCGAACGCTCGTGCTCGACGAACGCGAGCTCAAACGCGACGGCGTCTCCTATACGGTGGACACGCTCGAGTCCCTGCGCGACGAGCGGCCTCATTGCTCGCTTTGCTTGCTGCTCGGGTTGGATGCTTTTTTGGGTATCCCCGCCTGGCACCGATGGCGAACGCTGCTCGACCTCGCCCACATCGCCGTGGCGAGACGCCCCGGGGCCACGCTCAGCGAGCGTGGCGACGTCGGCGAGCTGCTCGAGACACAGGGGGTGAGCGAGCCGGCCGCGTTGCGACAACGCCGGGCAGGGTCGATCGTGATGTTCGAGCCGCCCCCGCTACAGATCTCGAGCACCTATATTCGCGACCAAGTACAACACAAACGCTGTATCCGCTATCTGGTGCCAGCCACCGTGCGGCGGGTCATCGAGGAGGACGGGCTTTACCTGAATGAATAGCAAGCAGTTGATGCAATTAGCCGTGGACGCCCTCGCCGAGCTCAAGGGTGTCGAGGTGCAGGTGCTGGACGTACAGCACATGACAAACATCACCGATTACATGGTGGTGGCAAGCGGTAGGTCGGCCCGCCAGGTGACCGCTCTCGCGGAGAACGTGGTCAAGCGGGCAAAAGAGGCCGGGTCACCCCCGCTTGGGACCGAGGGTATGAGCGAGGGCGAGTGGGCGCTGGTGGATCTCGGCGATGTCGTCGTCCATGTCATGGTCCCCGAGACGCGCGAGTTCTATCAGCTCGAGAAGCTGTGGGACACACGCGCCTCCTCGCTCAGCAAGACACGGGCCAAGACTTGAATGCGCGTGCACGTGCTCGCGGTCGGCAAGCGAAGCACCAAGTGGGTGGACGAGGGTTTCAATGAGTACGCGCGCCGCATTAGCGGTGCGAACTCCATGCGGCTGGTCGAGATACCGACGGCACAGCGCACCCCGCGGGCGAGCAGCATCACAAAGGCCGTTGCGGCCGAGGCTGAGCGTTTACTCGCCGCCGTGCCAAAAGGCGCACGGGTCGTCGCACTCGACCAAAAAGGCCGCCAATGGAGCACGTCGCAGCTTGCCGAGCACCTCGAGCGGTGGGCGGTGGGGTCACCCGAGGTGGCGTTCTTGGTTGGCGGACCCGATGGCATGGCGCAACGCTGTTTAGAACGTGCCGATGACCTGTGGAGCCTATCCGCGCTGACCCTGCCGCACGGGCTCGTGCGCGTTATCGTAGCCGAGCAGGTCTACCGGGCCTTTAGTCTGAACAGCAACCATCCGTACCATCGTGTGTAAAGAGCGCGCATGTATCGCCAACAAAACCGGTGACCCGCGCGACCGATCGATCTGCGCGCACCCCCGATGAGCAATCGGCGGCGACATGGTTGAGCGCAAAGCGGCGATTTTGGGGGAGCCACGGGTTGTCCTCGCCTCTCGCTCGCCGCGCCGCCGCGTGCTTCTCGAGCAGATCGGCGTGCCACACACGGTTCTTCCAGCCGACATCGATGAGACCATCGATGCCGCGGAGGACGTCGAGCATTTCGTCAAACGCATGGCGCTCGAAAAGGCACGGCAAGTGCGCGAGAAGTCGGCGCCGCTGCCCGCGCTTGGCGCGGATACCGTGGTGGTTGTAGACGACAGCGTTCTCGGCAAACCACAAGACCGCCGCCAAGGGCTAGACTTTCTAAGACTCCTGTCCGGACGCGCACACGAGGTGCTAAGCGCCGTCGCCATCGCGGGCTCGAGCTCGAGTGTGCGCTTGAGCCGCACGCGGGTGTGGTTCAAAGCACTGGAAGACAAGGAGATCGAGGCTTACTGGGAGAGCGGCGAACCGCAAGACAAGGCTGGTGGCTACGGCATTCAGGGCCTCGGCGCCGCCTTCGTAACACGCATCGACGGTAGCTTCTCGGGTGTCATGGGTTTGCCGCTATTTGAGACGGTGGAGCTGTTGAGGACAGTCGGGATCGATGTTCTATCTTCGTGACCAATACCGCGCGGCCGTCTCCCGGTGAGACGTTTTCTGCGCTCGAGCTTTGTCTTTCTGCGCAACCTCAGCGCGGTGCTCGGGGTCGTTCTGCTTGGCCTCGTGGCGGTCACCTATTTGAAAGGGCGCAGCGTGCTCACGGAATTCGAACCACAGGCCATTGGTGCACTGAGCTCGTTTGGCGAGCGGGTCTTGTCCGAAGACGTGACGTCGGCGCTTGCGCTGCGTGTAGCGCTGCCAAGCGCTCTCGTGGCGGACGAGGCCATCGCTGCGATGAAGCAACGTGCCGACGAGCGCGGGCTACCGGCTGTGCACCGGCGGGTGGTCACCAACGCGGGCGACGAGCTGCGAGAGACCGTCGACTTCCAGCTGGAGTACTTGGACCTCTGCGACCCCGAGATGCGGCTGGACTTTCTCAAATTCAACAAGGACTTTGGCGCGCATGCGCCGTGTCGTATCACGCTGTTCCAGGATGACGTGGGCCGCGCCTGGCTGATGGCGCTGGACCTGGACCCGTTGATCGGTGTTCACCGCAAGGACGACCCCGGCAGAAAAGCGAGGCTACTCGCTTTCAAGGATGCGCTTTTGGACGTTTTGAACGCGGGCGCGTCGACAGGACAGCCGGCGAGCGAGCTCGACGGGGCCATCGGCCAGGCCAAACCCTAGCGGGCGACTTGGCCACCGTCCCGGCTATTGGCCGCAAGCGCTGCTTTTAAGTACACTTACATCCTTTTGGTCGCCCTCTTTCTACGGAGGGCATGAAAGCAATCTCGGGCAGCATCAGCGACCACCCTCGGGGGGAAGGTCCACAGGGAGATACTCATGAGTTGGAGCGGCCTGGTGCCGACACTTTTCGGCGTCGTAGGTCTGGTAGTTGCCTATTTCATCTACCAGAAAGTCAAAGAATTTCCGACCGGCGATGCCAAGATCGCCGCCATAAGCGATCAGATCCACCTCGGAGCGATGGTCTTCATGCGTCGCGAATACCGCATGCTGGCCATATTCGCGGGCGTGCTGTTGGTCGTCCTGCTTTTTACCCTCGGCGTGGGCACGGCGTTCGCCTTCATAGTCGGTGCGCTTTGCTCCGCCGGGGCCGGTTACATCGGCATGAGCACAGCAACACGCGCTAACGTGCGCACCACCGCCGCGGCGCACACGCGCGGCGCGGCCGACGCGCTCACGGTGGCATTTTTTGGCGGCTCTATCATGGGGCTCGCGGTCGCGTCCTTAGGTTTGCTCGGTCTCGGCACGCTTTACCTGTTCTTTGGTGGCGACCCCGAGACGGCTCACGCCATACACGGTTTTGGCATGGGCGCATCGAGCGTCGCGCTGTTCTCGCGTGTCGGTGGCGGGATCTTCACCAAGAGCGCAGACGTCGGGGCGGACCTGGTGGGCAAGCTCGAGGCGGGGATACCCGAGGACGACCCGCGTAACCCGGGCGTCATTGCCGACAACGTGGGTGACAACGTGGGTGACGTCGCCGGCATGGGCTCGGACATCTTCGAGTCCTATTGTGGCGCGATGATCGCGACCATCGCCATGGCCGCCACCATGGCCGCCGACGTCATCGACCCCTTGGGCACCCGGCCCGCGCTCATGTTCCTGCCCCTGGCGCTGGCATCGGGCGGGTTGGTTTGTTCCATCGCCGGGATCTACCTAGTACGTCATTTCTCGAGCTCCTCGCCGGAAGTGGCGCTACGCATCGGCACCATCGGCGCCACGGTCATATTCATGGTGCTCTCGCTGATCATCATCAAAGCCGCGGGAATCGCCACCGGTGCCTGGGGCGCGGTGCTGGCGGGGGCAGTCGGGGGCATCATCATCGGTCTCACTACCGAGTACTTTACCGCCAGCAAGCCCGTGCGCGACATCGCCACGGCGGGCAAGACCGGGCCGGCGACGGTGGTGATCACGGGCCTTGCCGTCGGCATGCAGTCCGTCACCATCCCGCTGCTCACCATTTGCGCCATCATCGCCGTATCGACCGAGCTCTCCGGGCTCTATGGCGTCGGTATCGCGGCGGTGGGGATGCTCGGCACGGTCGGCATCACCATGGCGATCGACGCCTATGGTCCGGTCGCGGACAACGCGGGAGGTATTGCAGAGATGGGCGGTCTTGGCCCGGAAACCCGCATGATCACCGATTCTCTGGATGAGCTTGGCAACACCACCGCCGCCATCGGCAAGGGCTTTGCCATCGGCGCCGCGGCCCTGGCCGCCCTCGCTATTATCACGGCGTTTGTCGAAACCGTGACGGCGCATTATCCAGACTTCGACCTGTCAATCAGCAACCCCCATGTGCTCATCGGGTTATTTGTCGGTGGCACCTTGCCATTCGCGCTGGGGGCGATGACCATGCGTGCGGTGGGCGACGCGGCCTTCGAAATGATCAACGAGATCCGCCGGCAGTTTCGTGAGATCGACGGGCTGCTAGAAGGTCGAGCCGAACCCGATACGGCGCGCTGTGTCGATATAGCGACGACAGCCGCCTTGAAGAAAATGGTGCTCCCGGGTGTGATCGCGGTGGTCGCGCCTTGGGTTGTGGGTTTTGGTATCAGCGCGGAAGCGCTGGGCGGGATGCTCGGCGGTGCGCTGCTCGGTTGCGTGCTGCTCGCCCTCACCATGGCCAACTCGGGCGGCGCCTGGGACAACGCAAAGAAATACGTTGAAAAGGGTCATCACGGCGGCAAAGGCTCGGACGCACACACGGCGACCGTCGTCGGAGACACGGTTGGCGACCCGTTCAAGGACACCTCCGGTCCTTCGATGAACATCTTGATCAACGTGATGGCAATCGTGAGCCTCGTGATCGCACCGCTGCTCTAACTAATTCGGGGACACAACTAATTCGGGGACAGTTTACTTATTTCCATACACGCCCTTGTCTTGAGTCGGAGAGGCGGTGGGAATAAGTAAACTGTCCCCGGAATTTATTTGAGGGTGAATTCGGTGTTCAGCACCTTAGGCACGGCCGCGTTGCGCAAACGCACGTAGCGCGGCAAGCCGTTCTCATAGGGCGGATAGTCCTCCCCCATGATCAGGGGGCGCAGATAGCGCCGGCACGGCTCGGTAATGCTCCAGCCGTCTTCGGTAATAAACTCGCGCGGCATCTTCTTCTCGACGTTGGCCACGTCGGCCAAGTCCGCCGACCCGATCTCCCAAGCGTAGGGGTCGTCGCTGGTACGAACGATGATCGGCATCACGGCGTTGCGGCCCTCGACGGCGAATTCGACCGCCGCCCGGCCAAGTGCATAGGCCTGCTCCACATCGGTGCGCGATGCAATGTGACGGGCTGCGCGCTGCAGATAGTCTGCAACGGCCCAGTGGTACTTGTAGCCGAGCCGCGCTTTGACCAGCTCGGCGACCACCGGTGCCACACCCCCGAGCTGCGTGTGACCAAACGCGTCCTTGGTACCGGCCTCGGACAAGAATTTCCCAGCCGCGTCGCGCACGCCCTCCGATACGACGACGGCGCAATACCCGTTGTCGCGCACGCTCTGGTCGACACGGGCCAGAAAGCGCTCCTCGTCAAACGCGACCTCGGGGAACAGGATGATTTGTGGCGCGTCGCCCTCGAACTCCGCGGCCAAGCCACCCGCCGCCGCGATCCATCCAGCATGGCGGCCCATGACCTCGAGCACGAAGACCTTGGTTGATGTCTCGGCCATCGAAGCCACATCGAAGGCCGCCTCGCGTATGGACACGGCGACATACTTCGCCACCGAGCCAAAACCGGGGCAGTTGTCCGTCAAGGGCAGGTCGTTGTCCACGGTCTTTGGGATCCCGATGCAGACGATGGGATAGCCGAGCCGTTCACCCATTTGCGCAATCTTGTGCGAGGTATCCTGCGAGTCTCCGCCACCGTTGTAGAAGAAGTAACCGATATCGTGCGCCTTGAAGACCTCCATCAGACGCTCGTATTCGGCGCGGCTTTCCTCATGCCCCTTGAGCTTGTGGCGGCACGACCCAAAGGCGCCGGCCGGCGTATGGCGCAGCGCCGCGATATTCGCCGGCGACTCCAGCGAAGTATCGATCAAGTCTTCGGTGAGCGCGCCGATGATCCCGTTTCTACCGGCATAGACTTTCGCAATATGCCCGGAATGCTCGCGTGCCGTTTCGATCACCCCCGCGGCGGTGGCGTTGATGACCGCCGTTACGCCACCCGATTGGGCGTAGAACGCGTTTTTTGCCATTTTTGTCCCTATTTGCTCCAAAGATTGGCGCTCGAGCATCCATCGCTATGGACCCATCGAACGCGAGCGTCGCAAACGCGGACCGCATTTCTACCCCGTTTAGGGGTTCGGAGCGCGTATATCCTGACTAACCTAGACCAAATAGTAACCTGAGACCGTTGTTGTGGGGGAACGGTGCTCTGTATGATCGAAGACCACGCAAGCCACTCTCCCACACGAGCGCGTGTTCTAAATACGACGATGCCTCGAATTTTGTATTGGTTCTTGACTCCGCTTCTCGCGCTTCTATCGAGCGTCTCTACCGCGCAGGTAGCCCTCCCCGATATCGGCGACCCTGCGAGTGCCGTGCTCTCGCTGAGCGAGGAGCGCCGCCTGGGTGCCATGTTCATGCGCGAGCTGCGCGCGAGCCTGACTCTGGTTGAGGACCCCGAGATCACCGCCTACGTCGATTCCTTGGGCTACAAGCTCGCTTCGCATGCCAACTGGAAGGGTGGCAACTTCACCTTTTTCGTGGTTTTGCAACCAAGCATCAACGCGTTCGCGATGCCCGGAGGGTACATCGGGATCAACACGGGGCTCATCGCCGCATCACGCACGGAGGGGGAGCTCGCATCCGTGTTCGCCCATGAAATTGCGCACGTCACCCAGCGGCATATTGCCCGACAGCTCGAGCTGGCAAGCCGGCAACAGATCTCGTCGATCGCGGGGTTGGTGGCGTCTATCCTGATCGGTACCCAAAGCGCGCAAGCCGGTGTAGCCGCCGGGACCGCGCTGCGAGCGCAGGGTATACAGGCGCAGATAGACTTCACGCGCGCGGGTGAAAAAGAGGCGGACCGCGTCGGCATGGCCACCTTGGCGCGCGCGGGTTATGACCCCCGGGCAATGCCGACTTTCTTCGAAAGACTCCAAGAGGCATACAAGTACTACAGCCAGCCACCGGAGTTCTTGTCGACCCACCCGGTGACGGCATCACGTATCGCGGACAGCAGGGGGCGTGCGGAGACTTATCCGTACAAGCAATATTCGGATAGCCTCTCCTATCATCTGGTCAAAGCAAAGATACAGGTGTACTCAGAAGAGCCAGAAAGAGCGCTCGAGATATTCAAAGAGCGTGTCGAGACCGGCAACTATACCAGCGAGCTTGGCGCGCGCTATGGCTATGCGCTTGCGCTGCTGCGCACGCGCCAGCTTGCCAAGGCGCGTGAGGTCACACAAGGCCTGATCAAGAGTGAGCCCAACCGCATCAGCTTCTATGACCTGATGGCAAAGATCGAGCTTGCGAGCAACAACTTCAACGAAGCCATCTACATCTACGAGGACAACCTCGAGCTCTATCCGGGCGACCCGGCACTGACACGCGGTTATCTGAAAGCGCTCATCGGTCGCGGCTACTCCGACAAGGCGGTGAAGGTCGTCGACCGATACAGCAAGAACAACGAGATGGACGCGGTCATGTACAAGCTCGCGGCCGAAGCATACCAGGGCAGCGGCCAGCTACAAGGTGCCTACGCGAATTTGGCAGAGCACTTCTATGAGCGCGGGCAGCTCAACAGCGCCATCCACCACATGGAGCTCGCGCTCAATCAGCCAAGCGGTGACTTTTATCAAGTGTCCCGTATGCAGGCGCGGTTGGAGCAGTTCCAGGGTGAACGTCGGGACCGTCAAAAAAATCAAAATTGATACGGGAGCGATTCCGGAGTCTATGTCGGTTAAAGGGTGCTCGTTGACCCTGGCTCGAACCAGGCGAGCTTCTCGTGCAATGCGACCACTTGTCCGACAATGATCAAGGTGGGCGCGCGCACACTAGCCTCCGCGACAAGCCCGGGCAAAGTCTCCAGGTTCCCCTTGAACAGACGTTGCTGCATGGTCGTGCCCTGCTCGATGAGCGCGGCGGGTGTGGAAGAGTCCATCCCATGCTCGATCAGACCCTGGCAGATCTGCGGCAGCCCAACCAGCCCCATATAGATTACGAGCGTTTGGTGCGGTTTGGCGAGCAGCTCCCAGTCCAGATTGGGTCGGTCGTCCTTCAGGTGGCCGGTGACGAACACGCACGCATGGGCGAGATCGCGGTGGGTCAGCGGTATCCCAGCGTATGCGGCGCAACCGGACGCGGCGGTGATCCCTGGGACGATCTGAAAGGGTATGCCATGCTCGGCGAGCGTATCGATCTCCTCACCACCACGCCCAAAGACAAACGGGTCACCTCCCTTTAGACGCAGGACGCGCTTGCCCTCGTTGGCGAGCCGGATCAATAGCTGGTTGATGTCCTCTTGTGGCATGACGTGACGGCTGCGCTCTTTACCCGCATAAATGCGCTCCGCGTCGCGGCGCACCAAGTTCAATACCTCGCCCGAGACAAGCCGGTCGTACACGACGACGTCGGCGCGTTGCATCAAACGCATTGCCCGGGACGTGAGCAGGTCCGGGTCACCGGGGCCCGCACCGACCAGGTAAACCTCCCCTCTCACGCCAGGCAGCTCATCGTCATCCCCAAGCTTTGCCTCGAGCGCGCTTCTCGCGGCGCTATCCTGCCCGGCATAGACCATCTCGGAGATGGGTCCGTCCAATACCTGCTCCCAAAAGATTCGACGCGCGGCGGACTGCGAGAAGCGTGCTTTCACGGCCTGTCTGAACTCGGCGGCCAGTCGTGCGAGCCGACCAAAAGAACCCGGGATCAAGGTCTCCAAACGTGCCCGTATGAGACGCGCGAGCACCGGTGCGGCGCCGCCGGTGGAGATGGCGATAATGACGGGCGAACGGTCCACGATAGACGGCATGATAAAGCTGCTGAGCTCGGGCACATCGACCACGTTGACTGGTATTTGCTGCTTGTGGGCGTGCTCCGAGACCAGCCCGTCCACCTCGCGCCTACCCGTTGCGGCAATCACCAACGCGCATCCGTGCAGGTCGCTGTCGCGAAACTCGCGTCGCGCGTGTTGCATGCGCCCAGCGTCCAAGAGCTCGGTCACGCCCGCGCCGATGCTGGGCGCCACGACGGTGACACGCGCCCCCGCGCCGAGCAGCAATGTCGCCTTGCGCGCGGCCAGCTCGCCGCCCCCCACCAATAAGCAAGACCGGTCCTTGAGGTTGAAGAAGATGGGGAGAAAATCCATAGCTTCTGCTCTTCGGGCGCGCGCTTAATCGACGAACTGTACAAGACAGTCCCATATCGCCATTATCGAGTCGCATAGATTAGCCTTCCGCTCGAGATTCCGCTATGGATTGGGCTCACCAGAGCTGGCCTCCGAGTCTTTGGGCAGCCACCGCACCACGGGGTCCGGATTGCCCGGCATTGGAGCACGACGAAGAGACCGAGACCGCGATCATCGGCGGGGGCTTCACGGGGCTCTCGGCCGCGCTGCACCTGGCGCGCGACGGGCACTCGGTACGGGTCCTGGAAGCGGTCGAGCCCGCCTGGGGTGCATCGGGTCGCAACGGGGGGCAAGTCAACCCCGGGTGGAAGATCCTGCCATCGCAAATGGTCGCCCGCTACGGAAAACAACGAGGCCAGCGGGTGGCCAACATGGCCAACGCCACCTGTGGTCTCGTCTTCGACCTCATCGCAGCGCATGACATCGCGTGTGACGCCGTGCGACCAGGCTATATACAAGGCGCCTTTGCAAAACGTGGTCGGACCGCTCAGCAGCGTTGGGTACGTGAATGGTCACCCTGGGACGAGCCCGCACGCTTGCTGAGCAAGACCGAGCTAAGTGAGCTGGTCGGCTGCGATGCCTACGACGGTGGTCTCTTGGACCGGCGCGGCGGTAATGTTCAACCACTCGCCTATGCGCGCGGTCTCGCGCACGCTGCCCTCGGTGCGGGCGCGCTCATCCATTCGAGCTCGCCCGCACGCTCCATCGAACGCCGTGGTCAAACCTGGATAGTGCATACCCCGCTCGCTTCGCTGCGCTCGCGGAACGTGCTGATTTGCACAAACGGCTATACGCAGGACCTTTGGCCCGGTCTACGCCGAGCCATTGTCCCCGTCGCCAGCTTTATCGCCGCAACACACCCGCTTGGTGACCACCTGAGACGCTCGGTGCTCCCCGGTTTGCACGCGGTTTCGGAGACACGCCGTGTACAAGTGTACTACCGGATGGACGCGCAGGGGCGCTTTGTCATCGGTGGGCGCGGAAATCTGTTTGACGCTGCTCAGATGGGCGACGACAAGCATGTTCGAGACACGGCCGGCGCGCTGTTTGCACAGCTACGCGGTGTCGGATGGGAGTTCCACTGGGGCGGCTATGTTGCCATGACACGGGATAGCGCCCCGCACCTCATGCAACCCGCCAACGGCGTGCTGGCGGGCATGGGCTACAACGGGCGCGGTATTGCCATGGCGACGATGATGGGCAAGCAGCTCGCGCTCGCGGTGCTCGGCGAAGACCCGGACATGCCCATCGAGCCGCTCTACAAGACACCATTTCACGCACTGCGGCAGCTTGGCGTCAGCTGGCATCTGCTCTCGAGCGCGTTTCTGGACCGTTTGGAGCAATAGACGCCAAGCCGGCGACGCTGTGCGGGCTAGCGTTCACCGTCAGTGGATGCGGTAGCGGTATCGGGGCCGTTCCCGGTGGAGGTAGCGTGCTACCGAGTGACGTGACGCACATTGCCTAATTGAACCAGGCGCCCTCCAGATATCATCAAAGCTAGACACGAAGCTAGCGCTTTTTAACCAAAAAACGCGAGTACCAAGACCTCCTGCAACGGATTCCACTTCCCACTGCGCCAACAGCCGGTTACGGCTTGTTAGCGCGGGCGGCGAAGAATTCGTTGAACACCTGCGACGTCGCGGCATCGGCTTCGGACAGCCCTCGCTCGGCCGCATACGCGTCTCCGCTGGCCACATCGACCAGATGCACCTCGACCCGGTAGGTGTCCCTATCAAATTTGTCGCTGGATTTGCATCGATACCACGCCATGAGCACGCCCTGCACACCGAGCTCGCGTCCCGCCTCGACGACCGCCTCCAGCCGCGGTCTGCGGTGTGCACGATTGTCGTCCCAGTATCGGTCGGCGCTCCCAATGTTCGGCTGTGGCAGGCGGTCGGCGCTGTAGTACGAGTACTCGAGCCCGGCGTTGGCGTGGGCTTGCAACTCGCTCCTCGCGGCCTCACGGACTTCTTTTCCAACCGGGGAAAAACAGCTCACGATGGTCTTGAAGGGGAACACGGCAAACGTGATGGCTTCGCTGGCGATAGGCGAGGACGTGTCTGGCACTTCGCCACGCGCTTTGTCCGCCATGGCTACCGTGTCCTCCGACACTTTTGGGGCTTCGCCCGCCGGCACACTTGACTCCGTCGCGGCCGCTGTCTGTGCCTGCAGCCTTGCCCGGACCAAACCCTCGCGCGTGCGCATGATAGCTTCGTGTTGCGCATTTATCGACGCGCCCTTATCCAGATAGCGCTGCGCCGCCGAAAAATTTTCCTCGGTCAGCGCGCTCTCCGCCAGCTCGGCATACGCTAGGACCACGCGCTCCATACCGGCCCGTGCCTTTTCGTTGTCCGGTTCGATCGCCAATACTTCGTTGAAGCGTTCCACGGCATTGTTGCCGGGCGGGCGGGTGAGACGAAGCGCCTCTAGGTCAGCGTCCGCCTGACGCAGCAGCGCCTCGACACGGGCGCGTGTTTCGGTATCGTCTCCGAGTGCTTGCACAGTCTCGCTCGACGAAACAAGCGCGCCGCTTCTCGGTTCCTCGCGTGCGTCATCCGCGACCTGGTCGGACAGCACGGTGTCCCCCGGCGCGGCGGCCAAACCAGTACCCGGCGAAGAGCTCTCAACCTGCGGAGTAAGCCCGATGCTTTGGGGCGGCTGGCTCGTCGGGGCCTCGGGCGCCGTAGTCGGTTGATCGACCTCGGCGTAGGTCTCGCTATCGGGTCCGAGCTCTTGACTGGATGGCTCGGTGGGCGCTGGCTCGGACGCGGTCTCGGTGGGCGCTGGCTCGGACGCGGTCTCGGTGGGCGCTGGCTCGGACGCGGTCTCGGTGGGCGCTGGCTCGGACGCGGTCTCGGTGGGCGCTGGCTCGGACACGGTCTCGGTGGGCGCTGGCTCGGACACGGTCTCGGTGGGCGCTGGCTCGGACACGGTCTCGGTGGGCGCTGGCTCGGACACGGTCTCAGTGGGCGCTGGCTCGGACACGGTCTCGGCGGGCGCTGGCTCGGACACGGTCTCGGCGGGCTCGTTGACCGCCAGTCCGGGTTGCATCGCGGCGGGCTCGTTGCCAACCGGTTCATCCCTGTCGTGCTCGATAGGCGGCACGGCCGGACTTGACGCAGTCTCTGACTTGGATACGTCCGCACCCGACACATCCGGTTCACCGGTAGAGCCACGGTGAATCGTCCAAGCGACGCCAATGGCCGCGACTAACCCGACGAGGCTCGCCACGACCCAGAGTGTGGCCTTCGCTCGGGGCTTGGTCGGTTGGGTGACGGCGGCTTCGCTCGTCGGCCTTGAACGCGGCTCGTAGTCCGTCGCGCCCGCATCAGTCGGTGCAGATCTTCCACCTCCAGGACTAGCAGGTTCTCGGATAGACTCGTCAACAGTGGCGGGCGCTTGTCCCAAGACCCTCTCGAGGGCGGACGCGAGCTGGCTTAGATACGCCGAATGTGGTGTGCCGTCCCACTCGGACAAGTCCTCCGCCTGGAGCCGGCGAAAGCCTCTGGGGAGCTGTACGTCGGACTCGATGAGCACGGGAACCAACATGCCACGCTCACGACCGTCCTCGGCTTCCTCTTTGACCCAGTCCTTGGCGACGGAGGTGCGCGACCACATCACCACCATACACTTGGCAGCGGCCAAGGCCTCGTCGATCACTTCGTCGAAGCGTCTGCCGGCGGGGATGGTGCGATCCCACCATACCGACCAGCCATAGGCTTTCAATGCCTCGGCAAGCAGCCGAGCCTTGTCGCGGTCCTCGCTGGCGTAGCTTAAGAAGATATCGGCCATGACTCCCCGGATAGCATATCGAATCGGGGAGGTCGAAAAAACAAATAGGATGACTTATTCGTCGTGCTTCCGATGTTTTCTGTGTGCTGCCTTCATCTCGGCCAGCCGAACACGCTGCTCGGGGCTGAGCACCGCGTTGACCTCCGCGCTTAGGCGTAAGCCGATCACCATCAGCTCGGCCAACGATCGGGCGTGCTCCTCGGCGAGCGCGCGTACCCGCGGCTCGTCGAACTCGGTCTCTTCGCTCAGCGCGCCCAGCGCGTCGCGGCCATCACCCAGCGCGTACACATACTCTCGCGCGCGTGGCCGTGCCGCATCGATGATGCGGTCAACCTCCGTGCGCTGCTCTTTGCTCAGCTCTAGCTCGTCAGCCAGCCGCATCATGTGAAAGAGCTGGCCACCGAGCATGGGCCCGCCCATTATCCCGTGTCTTGGCCCAGCGGCATAAACCGCAGCCGTACTCAAGCCAAGTACGGTCAAGACAACCAACACCGTTCTTCTCATCGGACTCTCCTTTTATTCGTGTCGCGGGCGACCCTGGCCAGCGCTCAGTTCTCACCCAGCACGGCTACATGCTCGACACAGAGCTCGCGTCGATGCGCTTTAGCGCGATGGCTCGGCTTCGATGAAGAATCCGGTCGCCGTGTTGGCCGCTCGCGTCCCCGGCGTACGTGCATGTGGACCACGTCGGATGTCGTTGTGGAAGAGGGTCGTTCGAATCGTCGCATCGTGCTTCTCCGTGCCAAGCTCGTCGGTAGTGACACGCCTGCTCCGCACGAGGGGGTGGTGCGAACCTGCAAGCGCGTGTCTCGGAGCCAAAGTCTAGAGATGCACCGCGTGATATTGGGTGATCCTCGGTAAAGGAAATGTAAAGATTTGGTAAAGCCAGCCCGGCAGTCAAAGAAGCCGGTTGAAGCTATGCCAAAATGTTTTGTGCACAAGCGCTTGGCAAAACATAATCACCGGCTGCATACGGCACACTTCGCTTATTCGTCACCACCATGAATGCAAAAGAGTCTTGCGAGAAGACAACCTCCGGGCGGCGGAACACGGCTCGTTTCCACGGTGCCAGCCGCCCCTGGAATCAACAGGCCGCATGCGGGCGGATGTACCCATGAGCAAAATCCTGCTGATCGATGATGACGTCGAGCTCTGCGAGCTGCTATCAGAGTACCTCGGCCAAGAAGGGTTTGACGTCGATGCCGTTCACGACGGTGCAGATGCACTAGAGCGCGCCGGAGCGAGCGTGTATCAGATCATCATTCTCGATGTCATGCTTCCGACGCAAAGCGGCTTCGATGTGCTGCGCGAACTGCGTACGCGTGACCAGACGCCCGTTCTGATGTTGACCGCGCGGGGCGACGACATCGACCGCATCGTCGGTTTGGAGCTTGGCGCCGATGATTATCTGCCAAAGCCGTGCAACCCCCGAGAGCTGGTGGCCCGTGTACGCGCAATTCTGCGTCGAACAACCAACGAGTCGACCGGCGTCCCCGCATCCGCGAAGCTGACGGTGGGCGATGTGGAGCTCGACCCCGCCACGCGTAGCACGCGCTGTGCCGGCGAGGTCGTCGAGCTCACCAGCACCGAGTTCAGCGTGCTCGAAAGCCTTCTCGCGCGGGTTGGCACGGTCGTAACAAAGGAGTCGCTTTCGGAGCATGCATTGGGACGCAAGCTCGGGCGCTATGACCGCAGCATCGACATGCACGTCAGCAACGTGCGCCGAAAGCTCGGGGCGGCACCCGACGGCGAGCCACGTCTAAAGACCGTCCGCGGGGTCGGCTATATCTACATCCAGCCCGGTGTCGTGTCGAGCGGTGACCCGGGTGTCGAGGCTTGAGCTTCTTGCGCAATTTGTACTGGAAGATATTCCTGTGGTTTTGGGTGACCATGGTGCTGATGGTTACGGCCGTCGCCATTAGCACGCGCCAATTTCTGGAAGCAAAACGCCCCGAGGGCGATACGCCACCCAACGTGGCCTCGTTTGCCGGTGCCGGGTTGATCAGGCTGGCCGAGCGTCTGGAGCAAGCCCCGGCTACCGATATTCCGACGCTCATCCGCCGTTTCGAAAAACGTTCCGGGATAGAAGTGTATCTGGTGGATGACGGCGGTGCGGACGTGCTGGGCCGTTCACTACCCGTGGAAATCGACGCCGCCCTGAGGGGTCAGCCGCAACGCGAACGCGTGCTCATCCAGTCCTTTAGCAACAGCGCCGGCGAGGAGCTGCGCCTACTCGCGAGCTTGAGCGGGGCCGAAATGAGACCGCCCCCGGGTGGTCGTCCAAAGCTGGGGCCGCTCATGCGCGGTCCGCCGGGGCTTGGGTCGCAGCTCTTTTGGATACGCTTGATCGTGGCCATCGTGGTCAGCGGTATTGTCTGCTATTTGCTTGCCCACTATCTGACCAAACCCGTACGCAAGCTGCGTGGGGCGACGGAGCGATTCTCGCTTGGCGACCTCAGCGTGCGCGTCGGTGCCGAGATGGGTTCGCGGCGCGACGAGATCGCCGACCTCGGGCGCGACTTCGATACGATGGCATCGCGCATCGAGTCTCTGGTGTCGTCCCAAAACCGGTTGCTCAGCGACATCTCGCACGAGCTGCGCTCACCCTTGGCGCGTTTACAGGTCGCGCTAGAGCTTGCGCGCAAGCGTTCGCCGGGCGCGCACGCCGAGCTGGACCGGATTGCGCTGGAATCCGAGCGCTTGAACGAGCTGATTGGGCAGATCCTGGCATTTCAACGACTGGAGAGCAGTAACCGCGCGAGCCCGTCAGAGCGAATAGACCTCGCCGAGCTGCTTGGTGACGTCGTCGCCGACGCGCGATATGAAGCACGTGCGAGTGAACGCGGCATCGAGACCATCGCGAGCGACGATTTGTACACCACCGGCAACCCGGACCAGATCCGGAGCGCGGTCGAGAACGTCGTGAGAAACGCCATGCGTTACACGCGGGACGGCACCGCGGTCGAAGTGCAGCTCGAGCGGGCCAAGGACGACCCGCGATGGTGTTGCATCCGGATTCGAGACCACGGACCGGGCGTCTCGCCCGAAGCGCTCTTGCACCTATTCGAAGCCTTTTTTCGGGTCGACGATGCCCGGGACCGTGGCAGCGGCGGACACGGCCTGGGGCTCGCCATCGCCGAGCGCTGTGTGAGGCTGCACGGCGGTCGTATCGTTGCCAGGAACCACCCGGATGCGGGCTTGGTCGTCGAGATATACTTACCGCTCGTCTAGGGCTTTGGGACGTTTTTTGGTCAAGCCCCCGCACGCCATTACCGATTGATAAAGATCAAGGTGCGAGCTGAGGTACCATGATGGATTAACGCTGGCCCAAAAGGCGGAAAATGACAGACTTGCTCAAAAAGCTTGAGAGTGACCACGTCAACATGCGCCAACTGCTGGACCTGCTCGAGCAGGAGGTGGAGGTGGAAAACGTCGCGCTGAAGCCCAACCTCACGCTACTGCTGGATATCATGCAGTATGCCACCGATTATCCCGACCTCTTTCACCATCCCCGTGAAGACGTCTTATTCGCACGCGTCGTCGAGCGTGACCCGAGCACCGGCGAGACGGTGGCTGCCTTGCAACGGGAGCACCAAGCACTGGCGCAAAGAGGCGCACGCTTGATAGACGTGCTCAGAAACATGATCAGTGGCGTCGCGCTCAAACACGGGACTCTGCAACAGGGCGCTAAAGACTACATAGAATTCTTGCGTTACCACATGGCAAAGGAAGAGCAACAGATCTTTGCCCGCGCGAATGAGCTACTGACCGGCGCCGATTGGGCAAGCATCGAGGAAACGGTGGCGTCGCGTGAAGACCCGCTGTTCGGGCAAACCGTGCAAAGCCGCTACCGCGGGCTTCGCGAACGCATCAAGAAGGCGAGCTAGAGATGGACGCTGCTCGCCCCCGACCCACCCGCGTGCCGCGCGCCGCATCGCTCTAGCCACCGCGACTCGATTCCTACCCGGTCACATGCAGCAATCCTCGTACATCTTTGGATGGATTTGCGCGAGTCTCGCCCTAATGACGCTCGGTGTGGCCGCCTGCAACGCACAGCCGTCCGCCGACTTGTTGAACACCGTGGTCGAGGGAGACCTCGAAGGCGTGCGGACACTGGTGGAGCAGGGCGCCAGCGTAGACGCGGCGGACTCGAGCGGGTTTACGGCGTTGCACAAAGCCATCGCGCGCAAGCACCCCGCGGTTGCCTTGTATCTGATCGACAAGGGCGCGAACGTCAACGCCAAAGCGGCTTATGGTGTCACCCCTTTGCACATGGTCTGGCACCTGGAGGTCGCCGAAGCGCTCGTGACCAAGGGTGCGGATCTAAACGCTTGGGCGCGTACCCGCGCCACACCGCTGCATTCAGCCATTTGGCGCAATCTGCCCGGTATCGCCCAGCTCTTGGTCAAACACGGCGCAGAGCCGGGCATGACGGATGTCCATGGCAACACCCCTTTGCACTTCGCCGCGTCCAGGGGGCAAACGACGACCGCGAAGACGCTGCTCGTCATCGGCGCCGACATCTCAGCACGCAACGACTATGGCTTCCTACCCTTGCACTGGGCGGCCGCCAACGGCCAAAGCGATACGGTTTTGCTGTTGCTGGAGGAAGGCGCAAACCCTTTGGCCACAAACAACGAAGGGGCAACCGCCGCCGACAGCGCTCTCGCCAATGGCCACACCAAGCTTGCTAAGATGCTCCAGGACCGGATGGCGACGCCCTGAAGCACCCGGCCTTACACGCAACCCGAGCGTTGTAAATGACAGCACTCCCCACCCCGCTCCACTTGGATCGTCGCGTGCTCGATCCCAAAGCGGTCGTGCAAGGCCTGTGAGACAGAGTGCAAAAAGCGGTCGTCGTTGGCACGGTCGGGCATCACCAGATGGACGGTCAACGCGCACTGTGTCGTGCTCAGACCCCACACGTGCAGGTCGTGGAAGCTCGCTACGCCGGGCAGTGAGGCTAGATAGCTTCGCACCGCTGCGATGTCCACGCTTCTCGGCACGGCATCGAAGACGAGGTCGATTGACTCGCGTAACAGCGACCAGGTGCCCACAAGTATCAATAGCGCAATCGCCATGCTGATCATCGGGTCCAGCCAGCTCCAGCCCGTGAGCGCAATGGCCACACCGGCGAGCACTACACCAAGAGACACCGCGGCATCGGCCGCCATGTGCAAAAACGCGCTGCGTATGTTGAGGTCATGTTTTCGGCCTTTCATGAACAACAACGCCGTCGCCCCGTTGACCACGATGCCGATCGCTGCAACCACGATGATCGTCGTGCTGTGGACCGGTCTGTCGATCCCTAGCCGTCCGACCGCCTCCCAAACCATCGCCCCCACACCCACGACAAGCAAGATGGCGCTCAGCAAGGAGGCGACGATGGGCGCGCGGCGAAACCCATAGGTGCGACGCTGGGTGGGTGAACGCCGTGCCAAACCGCTTGCACCCCAAGCCAGCAGCAGGCTCAGCACGTCGCTCATGTTATGGATAGCATCGGCCACCAAGGCCAGAGAACCCGCGAGCACCCCGTAGACGCACTCGACAATAATAAAGAGAACGTTGAGCGTGACGCCGAGCGCGAACGCCCGGTCATAGTTTGCTACCTCATGCTGATGGTTGTGAGACACGCCGTGCTCTCGAGCAATTGCAAGGGCCACGTCCACCGCGAGGAGCGATACATTCGTTCGTCGTGGAACTCAGACAGACCCAAAGTACCTGTTAGCAGCCTGATACCATGAAGTTTAGCGGCTGCTGGCCGCAAACATGTAGCCCGCGCCACGAACCGTCTTTATCACCCCGGGTTTGGAAGGGTTGCGCTCGATCTTCCTACGCAAGTGGGCAATGTGGATGTCGATGCTGCGGTCGTAGGTCGCTGGAGCATCCAACGCACGTCGGGGTCGTCATCTACCACGAGGATTCGAAGCTGCTCTGAATACTATATAGAGTAACATGGCGCGGGCGCCAAGCCTGAGCTCTACGGGGTGGCGGCGCGGGTTCGAACGATGGGTGCCAAAGGTCCTGGAGCAACCATAGAAACTTTTAGTGCAAGCGTGAGAGTGTGGTTGGTTTACGAACCAGTGACGTCGATTACATGGGGTCGGTCATCATGACCGCCGAGCACGGCAGCGAGCCGTCGGCTGGGGTCGTGGTGGTGCGCTGGTTCGACAAGACGCCCCGTGTCCTGTTGCTGCGTGTTTATGGTTACTGGGATTTCCCCAAGGGGCGTGTGGAGCCCGGTGAGCAAGCGCTCGACACTGCCATACGAGAAGCACGCGAAGAGGCTGCCTTGGACGACCTCGAGTTCGCGTGGGGCGAGGTCTATCTGCAGACGCCACCCTACAGACGTGGAAAGATCGCGCGGTACTACCTCGCCCACAGCCAAGACGCCGAGGTCATGCTGCTCCCAAACCCGGAGCTTGGTAGACCGGAGCACCACGCGTACGCTTGGCTGAGCTTCGACGAGGCGCGCGAGCGTCTGGTGCCGCGTCTCCAGACCATCCTCGACTGGGCACATGAGACCATCGCGCGCGACGCCCACCAGGAAACGAGCGCGTGACCCGCGCGGAGCGGCGGGCTACGTGCGGATGAACGATAGCGCGGTAGCCACGCGGTGGACAGCTTCATCGATTGATACGACGGCGCGGGCGCCGCGGCTACACGCTACCTGGAGCGTCCCCCATGTCTGAGCAGCGTGGCCCATACAAGAAATGGGGACTCCTATTTGGCATCGTGATCGTGTTCCTTGGCATGTTCTTGTCCGTGCCGAGGCAAAGGCCAACCCCTTTTGTCCCATGCGCGCCGACCGTTCCACCTGGCGGGCAGGTGCCGCGCTTCGACAACCGATTCGTGTCACATCAGACCACGGCTCAGGTACATGCTGTAAGCGCGGTGGCCCTGGGCGGCGGAGTGCTGCGTGCCTTTTGGTACGGCGGGGACCGGGAGGGAGGTGCCGATGTCGCGATTTACAGCAACGTATTCGAGCCCGCAACACAACGCTGGACGCTGGAGTCGCCGGTGATGGAAAGAGGGACCACCGCGCGTAGCGTGGGTCGAAATATACGCCGTATCGGCAACCCGGTGGCGTTCAAGACGAAGGACAACGAGCTCTGGCTGGTATTTGTCACGACCTCGCTGGGTGGCTGGTCCACAAGCGCGCTCAACCTGAGCATCTCGCAAGACCAAGGGCAAACCTGGAAACCGCCGCGAAGGCTTGTCACATCCCCTTTGTTCAACATCAGCACGCTCGCCAAAGGTCCCGCCGCGCAACACCGCGACGGTAGCCTGAGCCTACCCGTCTATCACGAGATGGCGGCGAAGTTTTCGGAGATTCTTCATCTTAGCCCCGCGGCCAAGGTGACAAACAAGACGCGCTTGTCCACCGGTCGGTTGGCGATCCAACCCGTCGTCGTCCCGACGAGTGATACGCGCGCGGTGGGTCTCATGCGTAATGTGGAGCTGGACGGTATTCTACAAACCGAGACACGCGATGCCGGCGCGCGCTGGGGAGCGCTTACACGCACCCGGCTCCCGAACCCCAACGCCGCGCTTAGCTTGGTCTGTGCGTCCGAGGGCGCGCTGTTGCTCGCCTTCAACGATGACGCCCGTAGCAAAGAAAACCTCTCGCTCGCGTACTCCGATGACGGCGGCGCGAGTTGGCGTCGTTTCCACGTGGTGGAGCGATACGAGCCCGCCAACACACCGGTGCTACCCGAGGGCGTGCCACCGCAGTTCTCGTACCCGTGGCTTGTTCAAAGCTCGGATGGGGACTTTCACCTGCTCTACACGTGGCACCGGCTTGGGATCAAACATGTACGTTTCAACCACGCGTGGGTAGCCGAACGCTTGGCCGAGGGAGAGAGCGGACACGATGCCCCATAACATGATGATGGACTCGGCCATG
>CAJHYW010000059.1_pt1 | contig 23214 bp, 21 predicted proteins | sample 9198811 | NCBI WGS metagenome assembly CAJHYW01 (sample SAMEA7708378, study PRJEB35096) | sediment metagenome | biome: marine neritic benthic zone biome [ENVO:01000025]; feature: sediment [ENVO:00002007]; material: shallow marine sediment [ENVO:03000034] sea grass bed [ENVO_01000059] ...
ACGCTATACCAACTGTACGAAACCCAGTTCGGCATAACAATTCATCGAGCGGAAGAGCAGCTGCGCGCAGTCGCCGCTACTGATCGTGATGCATCTTTGCTGGGTTTGGAGGCAGGTACTCCCCTTCTGGAGATAGACCGCACGGCCTTGACATTGGACGGTACACCCGTAGAGCTTAGAATTAGCCGTTGCAGCACATCCAGGCACCACTACCAGAATACGGTCCTTTAAAGCAGATAAGACGCCTTCAACGACGGTTTCCGCAAGCCCAAGGGTATCGACCGAGACCGGACCAACCTGGGGGACACGACGGTCAGATTCACTCGCGGCAACGGTCGAAGCACCGGGAGTCACTCGGGGATATCTCACCGAGCGAGTTTCTCAACGCTCGACGCTGCTTCGATATTCTCGGAAGCGGGGTCATGGTGAAACCAATTCCGCGTACCGACGCAAAACTTGACCAAGAGCAACATGAGAGGCACTTCGATGAGGACTCCGACGACGGTCGCCAGTGCCGCTCCCGAAGACAAACCATAGAGCATGGTGGCTGTGGCGATAGCCACTTCGAAGTGATTGGACGCACCGATCATCGCCGTGGGCGCGGCGTTCTCATAGGTCAGCCTGGCCGCCTTCGATAGACCGTAACCTAGAGCAAACACCAACAAGGTCTGGATAGTTAGCGGAATGGCGATCCAGAGGATCGTCAAGGGGTTCTGAACGATAGTTTCGCCCTTGAAAGAGAACAACAGCACGAGCGTCACGAGTAAAGCAGTGATCGTCACGGGCGTGAGGTAGCGAAGGAACCGTTCTCGGAACCATCGTTCACCTTTCGTGGCAATGAGCCATTTTCGAGAGGAATAACCGCAAGCCAGCGGGAGCGCGACATAGACCCCTATTGAAAGCAGCAACGCTTGCCATGGCACCGGCAGCTTTCCAACCCCGAGCAAGAACCCACCCAAGACTCCATACAGAATCAACATCGTCAACGAGTTGATGGCCACCATGACGAGCGTGTGGCCATCGTTTCCCCTGGCAAGGAATCCCCACACGAGCACCATGGCGGTGCAGGGCGCGATTCCCAAAAGAATGCACCCAGCCAGATAGCTTCTCCACAGTGGAACTTCCAGCACCTTAACGCCATCCATGAGCACGACCTTCCCGGCCCCGTAGACCTCGTCGACCGCCAAGCTTTCCCCGAGGGGAAGCTTCACGTGGTCAACGGCGTCCGAGCCTATGAAGTTCAGAAAGAGCGTCCCCAGAAAGAAGCTCGCGATGGCGTACATTGTGAACGGCTTGATGGCCCAGTTGATGAATAAGGTCAGCCCAACCGGCCGTACAGCTTTCCCAGCCTTCAAAACCTCGCCGAAGTCGATCTTCACCATGATGGGATACATCATGAAGAACAGGCAAAGCGCGATCGGAATGGAGACGACGGGCGCGCCGTCCACATAAATGGCCATTCCATCGAGCTTCTGAGCGATATCCGGGGCGACCTTACCCAGTAGGATTCCGGCGGTGATGCACAGCGTGACCCACACCGTTAGGTAGCGTTCAAAGAAACTCATACGTTTCTGCCCATATCAGTTAACTGGGAGTCATCGCGCCTAGGTCCCGACGGCGCAGGTATTTGCAACGGGGTCGGGGCCGCTCCGCGCTTTTCGATTGCAAATGCTGGCACAAATTTTCCTGCGGCGAGCCGATTCCACTACTCGTGCTCGATGGCGGTTTGCAGCAATAATTTCGCGATGCAGAATCTGTAACAATGCTCGAACTCCTCACAGTCGAGGCAGTCATCCCACTCAGCCATGTCTGCGCCGACCGAGCGGCTCGACCTCGCGAGCCCAACACGGTCGAGTTCGAACGAGAACACCTTGCCGCGCATCGGTGCGTTCTCCTTGAAATGCAATGGTTCGTGGAACATCGTTCCGTAACAGGACTTGTGCTTTCGAGTGCTCATCGTGGGCTCCCATCACATATGTTGTTATCATTTAACCATCTTTGAAGTAAAAAGTGCCTGTTCATTTCAGCGCTAAGCGGGCAAGTCTCCACTCTATTGGATACCAACACGGGAAACCTGAGCTGGCGTTGATGGCCCGACCGTGTGCTCGGGCGAGGACGCGATGCGCCGTTCGGTTAGACCGGGCAAGCGCGTGTTGTTCCTCGATGAGGTTGGGACGTGGAAAGGCGTAGGGACGGCCTGGTACTTGGCCGGAAAAGAAGCACGCCCTAAGCATCGTTACACCGGGTACTGCGGGGCACGCGCGACATAGCCGCCGTAGCGGGTCACGAAGCGGTCCCAAGCCCTATCGGCGGCGGTGGCGGCTTGCGCGAGGAGCGCGCTCTCATCCGCGGTCTCCAAGGAACCGCCCGAAACCACGACCTTGCCATCCACGATGACGGTGTCCACGTCCTTTGCGTGACCGTGATACACCAGGGTCGCGACGGGGTCGTTCACCGGTGTCAAGCCCAGCCGGCGCATATCGATGATCTGCAGGTCGGCCTTCTTGCCAACCTCGATGCTACCGACCTCTTGCTCCAACCCCAGCGCCCGCGCGGCGTCGATGGTGCCGAGCGCCAGCGCCTCGTGCGCGTTCAACACCTCCGGGTCGTGTGCACGAATCCGGGCGCTCGCGATACAGGAGCGCAAGACTTCGAAGAAATCCGAAAAATAGTTGTCGATGCCAAGCCCAACGTTCATGCCACGCTGGCGCAACGCCTGGATAGGCGCGATCTCACCGCGGAACTGATTCATATGCGGGCAGTGGGCGAGATGCGCGCCGGAACTCGCCAGCACCTCGATCTCCTGGTCATCCACGTCGTAGCAGTGCACGGCGACGACGTCGGGCCCAAGCATGCCCATCTCGGTGGCGTAGTCGAACTGCGCCATCCCGTGCACCTTGCGTACAAGCTCGGACTCGCCGAAACCGAGGTGCACCGAAATGCGCAGCCCCGAGGCATCCGCGACGTCGCGTACACCTCTGAGCAGGCCGGGTGACGAAGTCGAGAGCCCGGTCGCCGCCATGACCGCTTGAATACGGCCCCCGGCGCGGCCATGCCAACGGTCCACGAGCCCCGTGGCCTGCTCGAGCTGGCTTTCCCGCACGCTTTCGTCAAACACCGTGCGGCCTTGGGCGAGCGCCTCCGGGTTCAGGTCGTTGACCATCACCCCGATGCTCGCGCGAATACCGCTGTTTTCGATAAAGGGCGCGAACAGCTCGGCATCCTCCTCCATCTCGAGAATAGTCGTCACACCGCCTCGGAGAAGCTCGACAATGGCCAGCGCCCCGATGACCTGTCTTTCCTCGGCGGTGATGACCTGGCTCATGGGTAAGTACAGTCGATGCGTAGGCGCATGACCGATATCCTCGGCGCGGCCACGAAAAACCGCGTAGCCGACGTGGTTGTGCGCGCTGACGAAACCCGGCAGCACGACCTTGTTTTTGGCGTCGATCATCAAACCGACCGACGTATGTTTCGATACCAGGTCGGCGCTCGGTCCAATGGCCGCGACGCGGTCGTCGACGATGAGCACGGCGGTATCGTCGAGCACGCGCGCGTGCGCGTCGACGGTGACCACGGTGGCATGCGTAATGAGAATGGACATGGTCTTACTCGAGGCTTCTCTTGCCGGTGAAGATTAACCCGTATACGTCGGTCAACGCATGCGAGAATCCGCAGCCCCAATACCTTCGAGCGACGCTCGGCGTGGACCCGTTAGAGCAAAAGCAGACAATGGCCGGCGAGATCCGTCCATGTACAAGCTTGCACTGTCAACGTCGCTCGTCTGTCCCCAAACCGCCGAGGCGGTCCGGGAGATAACGGTTGGGGGTCTGTTGCGCGAGGTCGGGTCGCAACACCCATCAGCGCCCGCGTTGGTCGAAGTAGATATCGAAGGAACCACGGGGCGGCGGTGTAGGCGCGACCCGGAGAAGGGGACAAACAAGGGCGCCCCCAGAGGGACGCCCTTGTTGTTGTGGATGAATCGCAAACGTCTTAGGCGAACCACCAACGCTCGGTCATGCGGGCGTTGTCCATCGCCCAAACATTCCCCAAGGTGCCGCTGTTTGCAAGCTTTGTGGAAGCCGCGTCAACCCAGTTGGCAAAGACGGGAATGACGACCCCCCCCTCTTCATTGAGGATCTTTTGCATTTCCCGGTAGATATCACGCCGCTTCGCGTCGTCAAGCTCCACTCTTCCCATGTAGAGCAACTCTTGGAAGCGGGGATGGTCCCATTGCGTGTCGTTCCACGGGACACCTGTCTCGTAGGCGGTCGAGAACATCCAATCCTCCGTCGCACGACCCGACCAGAAGCAGGCACAAAACGGCTTTTTCAACCAGACGTTGGACCAGTAACCGTCGGCGGGCTCCTGTACCACGTTTACATTGATACCCGCTGGCTTGGCCGACGCCTGGAACAATTGCGCAGCATCCACGGCTCCTACAAACGCAGCGTTCGAGGCGGAGAGATCGATGTCCAAGCTGGAAAGCCCGGCTTTCTTGAGATAGCTCTTGGCTTTCTCGGGGTCATACTCCGTCTGCGGGAGATCAAGAGCAACGTACTGATTGGCAGGACCGATGGGATGGTCGTTGCCTGTCTGGCCATGGCCCTGCTGGATTTTCGCCACCAGCTCATCACGATTGAACGCGTACTTGATCGCTCTGCGAATATTGACATCGTCATACGGCGGTGTTTTCGTGAGCATCGGGAACGAGAAGTGCTGGTTACCCGTCACTTCAAAGATACTCACGTTGGGGTTAGCTCTAATGAGAGGCTCGGTCTTGAAATCCACACGGCTGACCGCATCGACCTGACCCGTCATGAGCGCGTTCATGCGTGCCGACGCGTCGTTGATTGCGAGCATTTCGACTTCGTCGAAATGTCCGGCGCTATCACCCTTGTAGTGGTTCGCAACGCGCTTCCCAATGAATCGAACCCCGGGGTCAAAGTTCACCACGGAATAAAGACCTGTACCGATGCCTTTCGCGATCGATTCTTCCACCTGGCCGGCCGGATAGATCAGCAGATGGTAATCGGACATCAAGAACGGTAAGTCCGCATTACCCTTGCTCAGTACAAACTCGATCTCGTGGCTCGACTTCTTGTTCATCTCGCTGATGGCTTCGACAATCGGCTTCGCCGCAGATTTCGCGCCCTCTGCCACGTGGAGCTGTAGCGATTCGATAACATCGTCGGCACCAAAGTCTTTGCCATTGTGGAACTTCACGCCCTTGCGCAGCGTAAATCTCCAGGTTTTTGCATCGGCGGACGCCTCCCAGCTCTCGGCCAACTCGCCAACCAGCTCGCCGTTTGCGGCCACTTCCGTGAGACAGTCGAATACGCAACCGTGCGCGGACATTTGCATGAAAAGGTCGGAGTGCGTGCGCCCGTCCCAGCTATCCGAAGTGTTGGCGCCCGACGAGCCGACGCGCAGCCGGCCGCCTTTTTTTGCCATACCAAAGGTCGGCATGGATGGCAGCATGGTTACAGCAACCGCTCCGGCGCCTGTCTTCAGCAGGTCGCGACGACTAAGTGTTGTGCTCATGTTTTCCTCCTGTACGATTGTAATTTTGCGGATCTCTCCGCGACGGTTATAAACAGTTTAGGGTTGAGCCAGCGCGCCCTCTATGCGTCTACTAGCGGCATCGCCGATGTTGTCTACCCCCCGCTCGTTCAGCAACTGCGTCAGCCAGTCCGGGTCCATTTCCGGTACGGAGCTGAGCAGAAGGTCGGTGTAGGCATGGTGTGGAGGACGAAACATTTCGTCTTTTGGGCCGGCCTCAACCACACGACCATCCTTCATCACCACGACCTCGTCAGCGATAGACTTAACGGTAGCGAGGTCATGTGTAATAAACATATACGCGAGACCGAGCCTGTCTTGCAGGTTCGCGAGTAGCTGCAATATGCCTTCCGCGACCAGCTGGTCCAGGGCCGACGTCACTTCGTCACAAATAATGAACTTTGGCTCCGCCGCAAGCGCGCGTGCAATACCAATGCGTTGTTTTTGCCCGCCGGATAGCTCGGATGGCAGGCGGTCGATGTACGTTTTCGGGTCGAGCTCGATCTGGTCTAGAAGCTCCTCGACCCGCTCTCGCTTCTCCTTACGCTTCTTCCCAAGATAGAACTCGACCGGCCGCCCGATAATCTCCCCGATCCGCTTGCGCGGGTTCAGCGCCGTGTCCGCCATTTGATAAATCATTTGCACTTGTCGCAACTGTTCCTTGTTGCGCTGGCGATAGTCTAAGGGAAGTGCTTCACCATCGAGTTTCACAACACCTTGCAAGGGCGGTAGAAGCCCAGTGATGCAACGGGCGGCGGTAGATTTGCCAGAACCCGACTCGCCCACCACGGCGACGGTTCGACTCTCGTGTATATCGAACGACACATCATGCAGCACCGGCACTTTGCCATACGCGGCGGTGACGTTTTGTACACTGATGACGGGAACGGACTCGGCCGGCGCCAGCGGTTTTTGCTCGTGTCTGAAGGTGCGAACCGCCCACAGCGACTTCGTATAGTCTTGCTTCGGGTCCGACAACATGGTGCGTGTATCGGCCTCTTCAACTTCTTCGCCCTTGAGCAGGACCTTGATCCTATCGGCCATCTGCGCGACGACGGCCAGATCGTGTGTGATGTAAATAGCCGCGGTATTGAACTGGTCCACGATATCCCTGATGGCGGCCAGCACCTCGATCTGTGTGGTCACGTCAAGTGCCGTCGTTGGCTCGTCAAATATGATCAAGTCAGGGCGACAAGACATCGCCATCGCCGTCATCGCTCGCTGCAGCTGCCCACCGGACACCTGATGCGGGTACCGGAACCCAATCTCGTCGGGATTTGGTAAACGTAAGCGCGTGTAGAGCTCGATGGCATCTGCTTCGGATTCCGAGCGACTCGAAACCCCGTGTGTCACCGGGCCTTCCGTGTGCTGGTTGATGATCTTGTGCGCTGGATTAAAGCTCGCTGCCGCGGACTGCGCCACATAGGCAATACGCTTGCCAAGCAGGGAGCGTTTCTTGGCAGCATCGGCCGTCGTTAACTCGATGCCGTCGAACTCTACGGTGCCACCGGAGATACGACAGCCGTCACGCGCGAAACCCATCGCAGCCAAGCCAACGGTCGACTTCCCCGCGCCCGACTCACCAATCAAACCAAGCACTTCACCACGGTTGAGGTCGATGTTCACGTCTTTCACGATGTGCAACCAAGTCTCATCGGCCCGGCCTTCGATTTTCAAGTCACGGATCTTGACCAGCAACTCGGAGTTATCCACGTCGGATTGGCTCATTTATTGGTCACTCTTTTAAGCCGGATGAACGATGCAGCATCCAGTCGACCACGAAATTGACAGCGACTGTCAGCAGCGCGATGGCGCCGGCTGCCATCAATGGCAGCGCTGCGGTTAGCGGGCTATATGCAGCGAAGTTTATGAACTGCGCGAGGTCACGCACCATGGTGCCCCAGTCTGCCAGCGGCGGTTGGATGCCGATGCCAAGAAAGGACAGCGCCGCGATGGTCAGAAACACAAAGCAGAACCGTAGCCCGAACTCCGCCAGCAGCGGCGCATACGCATTTGGCAGAATTTCGCTGAAGATGAGATACGAGAGCTTCTCACCGCGCACCTTCGCCGCCTCGATAAAATCCATGACGGCAATATTCAAGCCGACCGCGCGACTGAGCCGAAACACCCGGGTGCTGTCCAGCACCGCGATAATGAGGACCATGTAGACAGTGACTAGTCCCTTGTTTGACCCCGCCCAGGCTGTGGCAATGGTCATGAGCAAGAGGGCGAAAATAAGCTGTGGTATGGCCATTAGGGCGTCGACGGCGCGCGAGGTGAGCTGGTCGAACCACCCACCGACCGTTGCGGCCAAAAACCCCATCGTTGTACCAATGAAGAAGGCAAGACACGTTGTTATAAACGCGATTCCAACGGTGTTTTGCGCGCCGTATATCAGACGAGAAAGCAGGTCGCGACCCAACTGGTCGGTACCAAGCCAAAATCGTGGGTCACCACCCGTCTCCGGGTTCCCACCCGGCAACACGTTTATCTTCTCGAAGATGTCCTCTTGAGCAAATGGGGCGATGGGTCCGGCAAAGATTGCGACCACCGCGTAGATGATGATCACTAGAATGCCGAACGCGGCCGTCAGAGGCATTTGCCTAAAGAGCTTCTTGCTGCCCTCCGTGCCGACAAAACGTCCGATCACCCAGAAGGCGTAGGCACCAATCGTGGCGATGAGAAAACCCTGTACGGCCCAGCGGAAGAAGGTCGATTCTCTAATGAAGTAAAAGACGAAGACCCAATAAAGCGCAATTGCCCCGATGACAAATCCAAGCGCAACCATGAAACCCATATCGCGGAAATAGATGTTGAGATCATCGCGAGGCCACGTGATCGACCGACCCGCGAGGCGGAACAGCCAGGCTGCAGCAAAGACGGCCACCGTCCAAACAATGCTCCAAGCGACGAAGTTCATCTACGTACGCTCACTTCGGATGCCGTAGCCGGGGATTGGACAAGATGGATAAAACATCCGCGGTCAAATTCAGCAAAATGTAGGCCGCGGCGAAGATAAGACAACAAGCCTGCACCACTGGGATGTCACGGATTTTTACGCTGTCTACGAACAGCTGTCCGATACCGGGATACACGAACACGACCTCGACCACCACAACGCTGGTCACCAGATAAGCGAGGTTGAGCGCGATCACGTTGATGATTGGCGCAAGCGCGTTTGGTAGCGCGTGGAACACGATGACGCGGGTCGGGCTAATGCCCTTGAGTCGGGCCATCTCGATATACGGACTCGCCAGCAGGTTGATGATGGCTGCCCGGGTCATGCGCATCATATGCGCGGTCACGACCAAGGTGAGCGTCAAGGCCGGCAACAAGGTTTTGGTGAGCCGCTCGCCAAAGCTCATCTCGGCATAGATGCTGGAGAGCGATGGGAGGAGGGGATTCAACACGGCGAGAAACAAGATCAAGACATACGCTAAAAAGAACTCTGGGGCGGATATGGATGATAAGGTCGCAACGTTGACAAAACGGTCGAAGACCGAATTTCTGTACAGCGCGGCGAGAATGCCCAGGATGAGAGAAAGCGGTACGGCAATGGCCGCCGCGACCCCGGCGAGAAACAGCGTATTCTTGAACCGGGGTGCAAGCTGCGCGGCAACCGACCCGATCCCCCCCTTGCCCGTATCTGCGCCGGCGAATGAGCTGAAGTTTGCCTGCGCAAAACTGGTACCGAAATCGCCTTTCAGCACGCCGGTCAGCCAATCCATATACCGGGCGACGGGGTTCTTGTTGAGCCCGAGGTCTTCTCGAATGGCGGCGACGGCCTCCGGGGTCGCGCCCTGACCAAGGATGGCCTCGGCAAAGTCCCCCGGCAACATATTGACCGCGGCAAAAATCACCACCGACACGACGAATAGCGTGACGAACCCGAGTCCTAAACGCTGTAGGATTATTCCCGTTACAGACTTCATTTTATCGTTCTCTTAGACCACGCAGTGTAAAAGAGCTTCTCTCCAGGCTCAAATCTCAAAGATATCCAATACTTGCACGGCATTTGACCGAGCCTGCTGGGTCGCCGCCGAGAATCCGGGGAGCGACAACCCGAGTCCGACGATGGCGCGCCGGCGCCTGACGGCACGGTCAAGCCGCCTCCGGCATCACATAGCCCTTGGCGCATGTCCGTTTGATCGCGTCCAAGCACTCGACCTGGGTCAAGCTGGTGGCAAAACGAGACGGATGGACGATTGGCAGCGGGTAAGGCGGCGTGTCGTTTGTCATCCAGTTGAGTCTTCGCCAGCGGTTGGCGTCTACGTTTCAGCGGTGCGTGAAGACAAAGGCAAAGGGGTCGTTTTGGGGGAGAAATAATTCGAGCTAGTTGTAGGCGCAGACCAGCCAATCTCGGGTAATCACCGTCGTGAATCCGATCGATTCGAGCTCGTCGGCGACGCGTTGTCCTATGGGTCCACGCTCATCGCGGTACCAACCCGGCACGATCAGACGCAAGCCGGGGCAGTTACGTATGAAATCTCGGCTGCCTTCGATTGCCATCAGCTCGGCACCGTTTATGGTCAAAATCATGAAGGTGGGTGTTAGCTCATGCTCACGACAAAGGGATTCAATCGACCGGGTTGGCACCGTGCGCTCGTGCGACTCGTCCACGACGCCCTCGACGATGGAAACCCGCTGGTCGACTTGTGCCGACAGCTTCATTTCGCCATCCCGGTTGCCGATGGCGCAGTAGTGAACAAACGTGTTGGTGATTCCGTTTAGTTTCAGGTTCTCTCTTGTGGTCTCGACGGTATCAACCCCTGCCTCGGCGGCGATGACCTTGCCTGTAGGACCCACAAGGCGTGCCATCCGCACGGTCCCAAATCCAAGATAAGGACCGGCTTCGAGCACTTGGTCGCCAGGAGCTAGGGCAAAACGCTGACTCAGCTCCACACGTTGCGCGTCATCCAATGACCAGAAAGTGTTACGGTGCTGTAGGTGCATGGCCAACTCGACGGCCGAGCGTTCCAAAGGCCCTGTAGATGGGCGTTTCGAGGGGTCAAAGTGCGGATACTTGTAACGCAGAATGTAGTCGTAAACCGCCATTTCCCCGCCCGGTGGGAGCGTAATGACGCCGTTTAGTCGGCCTCTAAAGCTTTCATCCGGGGTGCTGGTCGATTTGAGCTGCGTCCCATCGGCCAATCGCAGCAAGAACCCGCCGTTCTCAGCGGTAACCGTCAGCTCCCCCGGTTCCACGTTTGCCTTGACCAGCCGACGCAGGAGCCAGCGCGAGAGTGCGGCATCGCGTACACGTCGCAAAAGCCGATTGTGAGGATTTAGAGCCATGGATGTTCCGGTGACGGTTCCTTGCCGGTCGAGTCCTGTCGAACCAGTTCGACTGCCGCTTTGCCTGCGGGCGAGCTGGCCTATCCATGCGGGCTTCTCGACCAACCAGTGCTGAGGCGACAAACGTCGCTAAAAAGCATAGCCGCTCCGACATGAGTCAGCGAGCGGTGAACCGCAAGTTCGGTCACGTCGGGAAGTTTGGCGTCGGTTCTGAGCAAACACCAGGGTATCTATGAGTGTTCCTCCAGACATCGACAACGTTGGGCGCGACGACTTGCAGAAATGGATGGAATGGTCGTGAGATTCACGGCCAATCGGGTCGCGGGACATCCGGGTCGCGGGACATCCGGGTCGCGGGACATCCAACTTGCTCAGCCAAACAAACGCTATCTTCGTCCTCTTCTCGCGCCGTTCTTCACCGCTCTCCCGCCAGCTCCCAGGTTTCGTCGGGGTCGTACAGGGAGCGCTCGGCGGCGACCGACGGGGTGTCCTCACCCAAGTCCTTTTGATACACCTTGCCATGGTGGCTGCACATGAAGGTCATAATGCCCGACGACCCGTAATCGGCCGGGTAGGCGATCAGACCATAACCCGCGATCATGTGTCCGTTGATCACATAGTCATACGCGCCGACCGGGGGATTCTCGCCTTGCGCGGTGAGAATGCGGTAGTAGTAGCCGCGATACGGGTCCCCGAGCTCGCGGCCTTCCAAATACCGTCCCGCCTCGGCCACGAGCGGTCCGAAGGGGCTCAGCGCCTCTCCAGGTTCGGTATCCCAGTAGAGCCCGTCGCGTCGTCCCGGCGAGCTGCCTAGACGCTGCGCGTACTCGAGCACGCCGTCGCCGTCGCGGTCCGCGCTCGCGTACTCGAGCTGTGCATCGATGTAGGTCAGGCACACATCGATGGCGCCAAACTCGTGCCTACCGACCCGCCGGTCCAGGATTTCCTCGCGACCAGTCGTCGCATCGAAAGACCAGCCGGTTTCACCTTTGACCAGCGGTACCGGCAACGGCCATGCCTCGCGTCCGATGACCAGGGTCATCTCATTCGCCGACACCTCACGCAGCGTGTACATCTCCTCGGCGTGTTGGACAAACTCCGCTCGAACCGCGCGTGACTCTGCCTTGTCTGTCTGGATAACGAGGTCCTCGTTTTCCTTGCCAAAGAGTTCCAGCAGCGTGTTGTCGTCATCGTTGCGAACGGCTTCGAGCAGCACCTCGACCGCGGCCTCGGGTGTTTGAAATACTGCGGCATCCTGCGCCACGCCGACGTGCATGAACCCGCCTAGGAGCAGCGCGGGCAGTAGTCGGCTCGAGGCCCCGATGATGCGCCGCGCCGGCATTCGAATATCCACCATCACCTACTCCTTATCTACCACTGTGTTTCGTCTCTGGCGCAAACAGCTTCACCGTCTGCGACCGCCGCCACCGCCGCGGCTCCGCCCGCCTCGAGCCGCGTTGCCGGCGGCACGGTTGCCACTCGAGTAGCCAGAGAAGGCATTGTTGCTTTGTCGGTGGCCGCTTTGTGTGCGTCGTTGCCCGCCCTGCGCCTGCTGGGTTCGGCTCTGGGTGCCTCTATTACTATTCCGATACGCGTCCTGGCCGCTTTTGTAGCCACCGAAGGTATTGTCACCCTGGCGCATGGAGCGGTCCCCGGTTTGCGCAACGTCGCGCCGGCGTGCATCGGCGCTACCCGGTCGTGCAACTTCACCCGTCGATGGCCGGGTCCGGTCACTCGTGCCTGGTCGGGTGGGCGCTCCCTGCGTGGGTCGTTCACCCACCGAAGGTTGGCGATCCCCCTGGCCGGGCCGCTGCCCGTCCGCGGGGCGTTGCCGGTCACCTTGCCCGGGCCGCTGACCCTCCGCGGGGCGCTGCCGGTCACCACTACCCGGCCGGCCAACCTCGCCTGGTCTCTTCTCCGACCTCCATGTGCTGCGATCTCTGCCGCCGTCCCGGTCGCCGCGATCGCCGACGTTGACGTTGCGGTCTCCACCTCGCACGTTGATGTCACCGCGGTTGACGCGCACGTTGCGGTTGATGTTGACGTCGATGCTGCGGTGTCGCCAGCTAAATCCATAGCCGATCCCGACACCCCAGAAGAAGCCGCGGGCAAACCAGGCTGGCCGGTACCAGTAGGGCGGATAGCGGTAGTAGCGATAGCTGTACGGGTATCCGTAATACACGACGACCTGCGATGGCTCGTACACCGGTACATAGATAACTTCAGGGTCCGCCGGCTGGATAATGATGGTTTCCTTCTCCTGCACTACCACTTGCTGCTCGTTGGTTTCCAAGTTACCCGCGGTCTGCGCCTGGGCACGGAACTGCTGTACCGCCTCCATGACCGCTTCGGGCTGACTCACCATCGCTTCACCAAGCTCGGTGGTCCAGTCCAAGTCATCACTCATAAGCTTGATGACCTCCGGGTAGTTGAGCAGGGCCTGGACGGTCTCATCCCAGGCCTCGTCGGGTTGCAGGTCGGGGTTCGATTCGACTTGGTCCAGAAACCTTTGTGCCTTGACGATATCGAGCGGGTAGGTAGAAGCCGGCAGCACGATGACTAGTAAATCGTCGGGGTAAAGCGCCACGGGTGCCACAAGGCGTACGAGGCCGTCTCCCCTGTCAGCGGCGGCCGGCGCAGTGCCCTCGGGCGACACGTTGGTGTAGGTGACTTGCCCGTCGGGGCCGGTGGTCTTGTATATCTCGCCGCCGGTATCGGCATAACCCGCCACGGTGGCGGTGGCCAAAATCACGAAGAGACAGGACGAGGCGTGGCGCCTGTTGTGCCCGGGCCACAGTTGGTCAAAAAGCTCCGTCGCTTTGCCAAGCATACCTTTCCTTTGGGATTCGTCGAGCGGTTGCCGCGCGGTCTCACTACCGCGGCAGCTGCGCATTTTGGGTGCTTAAAGCAAGCGATGCAACCGTGTCGAGTGTGCCGGGTCACGGCTGGGATGCATCGCCCAATGTCCATTTTCTTACCAGTTTTGGTAGTCTGCGGCGGAGCGGGCACGGTGCTTTTTCGGGCATGTCCACCTGGCTGGCGACCAAATGACCATGACTGAATTCGAAACCGAGGTAGCCGATGGCATCGACGTCCGTCGGAATTTTGGTCGACGTCGTAGTCCCGGCGTCGAACCGTTGAGAAATCGGAGGCGAGGCAATGGTCGGCGGCAAGGCAGAAACTAGTCGTTGGAAGCGGCTGCGAGATGTGGAGCTTTTCCGGTGAGACCCGACCAGAGGTCGAGACGGTTCCGAGACGCACTGGCGAGAACCAGTCCGGGTGGGTCCTTGTGGCTCGTGAAATGGCTCCTCCTCGTGGTGCTTCTAGTGCTCGTGATTCTCACGCTCGTGTTTCGCGACGAGCTCCGTTCGGTACATCTGAGCACGGACAACGCCACCGCTTGGCAATCGCGTGCCACCCTGAGCGATATCTCGGAGATTGTCTTGGCGCGAGCCGACAAATCCTGTGCCGTCGGGAACGCGTTAAAGCCTAGCGCGGGGCACGAGGTGGAATGCTCAACGCCAGGGGCATAGCCGGACGGAATAGCGTATAAAGGGCAACCCTCCCATCTTGCGGCGCTCACAAGGAAACCCACGGTATGTCGCCTCCAGAAGCGGTCCAATGGATGTCCTTACAGACCGGTGCGTTGTGGCTGCTGACACGATCGAATCGTTCGCCGATGGTAAGTCCCATGCCGTGCGTTTCTACGCCTGGGTCCACCGTGGATTCAGGCGTCGGGGCAGTTCAGGCAACGAAGGGCCAGTGGCTTGACCGGCGGTATGGCCGATTGGGGCGGCACGCGTCTCATGCATTGTTCGCAGCGTTAGGAGGCGATGCGAAGAACGAGGCAAGAGGGTGATAGCCGCGCTGCTCCTCGGTTTGCTCATCGGCATGCGGCACGCACTGGAAGCCGACCACGTCGCCGCGGTCGCCTCCTTGGTCGTGCATTCGAAGTCGATAGGGCACAGCGTGCGCCAGGGCGCCGTGTGGGGTGCCGGGCATACCATTAGCTTGTTCGTGGTCGGTGTGTTCGTGCTGGTGACCGAGTCGGTCGTGCCGCACACGATGGCGCACTATCTGGAAATCTGCGTGGGTCTCATGCTGGTCTTTCTCGGCGCCGACGTCGTGTGGCGGATGCTGCACGCTCGCGTGCATTTTCATGTTCACGACCATGCGAACGGCGTGCGTCACTTCCATGCCCATAGCCACCGCGGCGAACCGACGCTTTCGCATGATGCTCGCCATCATGAGCATGTGCATTCCCCGGGCTTTCCCAGCCGCGCCTTGGTCGTCGGTCTGATGCACGGCATGGCCGGCTCCGCGGCGCTGATCCTGCTGGCGCTCGACCAGACCGCGTCCTTGCGGCAGGGGATTGCCTACATCGCGTTCTTCGGAGTCGGCTCAATCGTCGGCATGGCGCTATTGTCCGTCGCCATTGCGTGGCCGCTGCGCAGCGGTCGCCATCTGACTTGGTTTCATCGAACACTGCAAGGCACGGTCGGTGCTTGCAGCATGCTTCTCGGCATCGTGCTTATCCATCACTCGCTCGCCGTTTTGGCTTAGCGGTTTAGGCGTCGCTTGTCGGGATGGGCTTTTGTGCTCTGCTCGGCCTCAGGCGAGCACTCGCCGGGCCTCGCGAAGACGGGCAGGGATATCGATACCCTGCGGACACACCGAGCAGGCCGCCTGCAGCATCTCATCGGGCACGTTGCGCGCTCTCTTTGGAATCTGTTGGTAGAGCTCTCGCGCGCGTTCGGTCTTGCCGTAACATTCGTAGTACATGAGGTATCTCAGCGGCGCGGCGATGGCCGCATCGACCGGTACCGCATTTTCACAAAGATGCTTGCAGCCGTTGCACGCATACTCGGAGGTCAGCGCCGCAAGCTGATTCAACTGATGGCTTTCCTCCGCGGTCAACGGCTTCTCCGAGCGCGCCGCCGCGATGTTCTCCTGCACATAGCGCACGCTGTCCATCTCGGAGACGATGGAGGCGACCCGCTGGTCCGCCCACACCGACTTGAGCTTGGCCTGACCAAGCGTGAAATCCTGAGATTGGAAGTTGACGACCGATTCGAGCTCGTAGGGGACCGAGCCTTGGGTCTTCATCGCGAGCATGCCGATGCCGGCGCGATGGCACGCGTCGATGGCGCGGTTGAGCTCGAGGTCACCGTAGCGTCTGAAGTTGTAGCGAAACAAGATGGCATCGATGCCACCCGTGCGTGCGGCTTTGTTCAACAGCTCGACCACATTCCCGTCATGACAGGAGAAACCAAAGAATCGCGTCTTGCCGGCCGACTTGAGCTTCTCACCCATCCTGAGATACTCCGGCTCCAGCATGCCGGGGTCGTCGATACCGTGCATCAGGTAAAGGTCCAGATAGTCGGTGCGAAGCTCTTCCATGGCTTCGTCGACCCCAGCCTCGAGTCCGGACACCCGCCAAGCGCCCGACTTCGACGTCAGCCAAAGCATCTTGCGGTCGCCCATCTGGTCGATGAAGTTTGCAATCGCCCGGTGTGAGGCGCCGCGCCCATAGGACAGCGCGGTGTCGAACCAGGTGACACCGTTCTTGAACGAGCGGTGCATCACTTTGTCGTAGTCCGGGTCCAGTCGTTGCGAGGTGCCGAGCTGCATGATCGGTACCTCCAGACCCGTGTTCCCCAAGGCTCGATGTGGGATACCCGCCCCTTCCACAAACTGGGTCAAGTCAGACGCACGCGTGGCAACCGGTATGCCGGCCACGCCGGCCGCGCCCGCGCTCGCCACCGCGGTCTTCAAGAAGTCACGTCGGTCTTTACGGATCTGAGTCATCTCACTCTCCTCGTGCTGTGAGCCGCGCGTCACACCGGGCGCGCCGGTGTGCGGGAACGCAAGAGCAGCTTGCGGTTTTCGGACCGGCTTTCTCCCACGGCCGTGACATAAACGGCGGGACGGTCCTGGACGGGGCACTCTGCCTGACAAATACCGCACCCGATACAAAGGTCGGGCACGATAAAGGGTTTGTTGAGGACCACCATCTGTCCGAAGACGTCCTTGGTTTCCTCGTCGTGGGTTTGTATCGCCTTTGGCGCGACCGGGCACACCTCCTCGCAGACGACGCAGGGCACCTGGTTGGCCCACGGCAGACAACGCGTGGTATCGATAAATGCAGTGCCGAGCCGGACCGGACCTTGCTCGGCATAGGGGCCTTCACCCAGCTTCTCGGCAACGCTAATCCTGCGGATGGCTCCGGTGGGGCACACCTCGGAGCAGAGGTTACATTTGAGCTGACAGTGGGCGATGTTGAAGTTCATTACCGGTGTCCACAACGCTTCGACGCCACCTTCCTTGAAGGTGGCCGGTTGCAGCACGTTGGTCGGACACACGTTGATGCACTGGTCACATTTGATACAGCGTTCCAGAAACTCCATTTCTTCGACCGACCCCGGTGGACGAATCATGTCCGCCGAGAAGTTCTCGTCGTTGACCTTGCCGTTGTTGCGTAACGCGGGCGCAGCCACCATGCCAAGCGCGCCGGCAAAAACCATTTGGCGTCTAGACATATCGGGGAAAGGCACGACCTGGCTCTTGTCTTGGCGCAGCATGGTGAACTCGATCGCGTCTTCTGGACAATCGTCGATACAGTTCATACAGCCAAAGCACTCCGCCTGGCGCACCTGGGACTGCGGGTCGGAGGCCCCTTCGCACCGCAGCAAGCACAGGTCGCAGTTGGTGCATTTGTCGACGATACGGTTGATACGAAACACGCTCTTCGCGGCAAACACACCGAGCAACGCGCCAAGCGGGCACACAAAGCGGCAGAAGAAACGCGGCTTCCAAATGTTGAGCAGCACGAAGCCGAGGAAGGTCACGCCGATCCAAAACGAGCCCACGAAGATGCGGCTGTCCGCGCCCGGAGCGAACTTGAGGTTGTCGAGAAAGCTAGCATCGCCGCCGGCGCCCTCGATGGCGCCACCTGCACGGTCCACGGCGAGGTCGGTGATGGGCGAGACAAAGGCGCTTATCCCGCGGTACATCATCACGATCGGGTCCAGCAGCCCGATCTGTAGCGCGCCCAGCGCGGACATGACCAAAAACACGATGAGTATGGAGTATTTCAGATACTGCATCGGGTGGTAGCGGTTGCGCTCGATCCGGTGTGGTCCTTGTCCCGAGTCGAACAGCCAACCCACAAACTGATGCAAGGTGCCGTACGGGCAGGCCCAGTTACAAAACACCCGGCCAAACAAGAAGGTGATGGCGATGAGAACAAGACCCCAACCAAGCGCCTTGTACACATACCCGGTGGCAAACACGGTAGAGATCATCACTAGTGGGTCCAGCTCGAGCAGGGCGGACACCGGGTAGCCGCCAAGCCGCGAGGTCCAGGTGGCCCAGATGGCCAGCACAAACAACACAAAGAACACGACCTGCGCGAGGACGCGAACACGGGTAAGGCGTAGCCACCGGTTGGGGCCGCCTGCGAACAAAGACTTTAGCCGACTCATACGATCTCCTTGATGCGCCCGGTGTAGTCGACCTTGCCGCTACCCTTTTGCTCGCACCGGTAGAGATACTCGGGCAGCCGACCCCGGCGCTCGAGCAAGTGTTCGTAGGCCCAGGCATCCATGGCGACCGGGTCCAGACCCGCGAGAATGGCGTTGCCGTCCTTTACGTTGGCCGGGTCACCACCCGTCGGGCCGTTAGCCATCAAAACACGCGTGCCGTCCAGGATGGTCAGCGTGGGCCGGATCATGATTGACAGGTCCGAGACGATCTCGTGGATGTCCTGATGAAACTGGTTGCGTCGCCCACCAAGCAGACCGTACCAGTTCTTTATCCCCATCGAGGCATGGCACAAGTTGTGGTCCTTGACCGGTGCGATACCGATCACCTTGGTCACGTTCTTGAAGGGACGCTTGAAGAAGGCCCACTCCTCGATGAGCTTGGCGCCGGGTGTGTAGAGCACCTCGAACGCATTCGAATCGGGCAAGTAAACGCGTCCACCCGCCTGCTCGGCTGCCGCACCGATGCCGCTTTTGGCAAAACAATCTGCTGGTGACTCGATCGGGTTGTCCGCCACACGCACTTCCGCCGCACGCGCATCCGCGAGCAGCAGACGCACCAGGGTGTCGATGATGTCCGGGTTGGTGGTTGCGCCGAGGTTTGGCGAACGGTCGAAGGCGACGTTTGGCTTGATCAGCACCACATCGCCCGGTTGTATGAAACGCCCCAGCCCGCCGAGGGCATCGAGCGACTTGAGCAGCATTTCTTTAGCGCTACCGCCGCGCCCGATACCGACTCTCGCGGGCCCGAGCGCGGGCTCGACACTGAAGTCAGGCAGCACAAAGGGTACCGACTCGGGTTGACTTCTGAGACCCGTGTAATCCTTGAGCGATAACGGGTAGTGCTCGGGTGCGTAGGCGAGGTATAGACCGGCACCCGTGATACCCCCCAGCGCAAGCGAACGTGTAATCAGCTCTCGGCGGGTGATGCGCTTTGGCTCGTAGCCGGTGTTTGGGTAAAGCTTTTCCTTAGCCATCGTTTAGCACCGTCTCCAACCGACGCATGACGCGTGGCGCATCATCCGCGTTTGGCAGCTTCTCGGCCCCATATACATAGCGGCCGCGTTGACTCAAGACAAAGTAGGTCTGTTGATACTCGTGCCTAAACAAGGCCCAGCTCTCGTCGGTGGGCACGGTCTCGTATTCGTAGCTTTGCTCCTCCATCAACGCGTCGGTCAGCGCACGCGCCTGCGGCTCGTCTTGTGCGAGATGGATGAATACTCGAGCCTTCGCATCGACACCGGCAGACCCAAACCAGAATTTGTTGGCGAAGTCGTACTGAAACACATTGCTCTCCTCGAACTCTATCTGCGCCTCGGAGAGACCCAGCCCGTCGCGCAGCAATGCAAAACCGGCGGGGACTTGCGGTGTCGTGGTTGGCGCCAAGCCCGCGCCAAGCGTTGAGAATTCGTTGACCAGGGCGAGCGACTTCTTGTCGATGGCTTGCGATTCGCGGTCACCCACGACGCGGAAGAAGTGCTGGCCGGTACGGCCGATCACGCCGGCGCGCGTCGTAAAGAAGGTTACGCCGTTGCGCGTTTCGACCTCCCGACTGGCCGCATGCTCGGCGAAGACCCCGAGACTGCCCCCGAGGTCGCCCTGGTCGAATAGCTCGATAGCCAGCTCCGCGCCATCGTTTTGAGACCGTAGCGTCAAGTAATCCAAGGAGACAAAACCTTGTTTGATGAACTTCTCCGCCTCGCCGTTGATCTTCTCGTAGAGATTGTCGGCTTCAAACTGCCGTACCCGTGTCACCGGCCGCCACTCGTCGTCGACAACGCCTTCGGGAAAGGCGCCAAAGTCGAACTGAGATGTGACCGGCAGTGACCCGGGCTGGACCCAGGGTTTGAGCGGGCGCGTGTATATCTCGATGGTTTCTTTATCTTGATAGAGCAACTCGATGGGTAAGTCGCGCTCCTCGGCATCAAAGTTATCGCGTGTGCTCATAACCCATGCGACGAGCGCGACCAGGGCGAGCATGATGCAGACGACCGAGTAGTTCTCAGCGTGCGGCACATGATTGCGCATTAGCTTGCGGCGGCGTGTGTTGAATACTTCGGTGCGTGCCATGACGAATTCACTCCAAACTCACGGGTCGCAGAGATGAATTTCGAGCGGCGTTTAAGAACCGCAGCGCGGCACACGCCGCACCATAGCCGTTATCGATGTTGACGACGACCAGCCCGGGCGCACAGCTCGCAAGCGCGCTGTTCAATGCCGCCTGACCGCCCGCCGCCACACCGTAGCCATTCGAGGTCGGCACCGCGATGACAACGCCCGGTACCAGCCCGGCGACCACGCTTGGCAGTGTGCCTTCCATACCGGCCACGGTAATCACCACCGAGACCTGCCTCAGCGCGTCGACGCGGTCCAGCAGACGCCAAAGACCTGCCACGCCGACATCGTTGACGCTGGTAGCGCCGACGCCGTAATACCGGAGCGTACGGCTCGCCTCGCAGGCAACTTTGACATCCGAGCTACCCGCGGAGACGACGCAGACCTGGGTCTTTTTTGTGACCGGTTCAACCCGGCCCAAGAACGCGGTGTGTGAGACCTCGTCGTAATCCAGCCTAGCAGCCAGGTCCTCGGGCAACGCGTTTCGTTTGCTTGGCTCGAGCCGCGTCAACAGCAGCGTCTCTTGGTCCGCCTCCGCCGCCTGCAGCACCCGAGCCACCTGGTCGACGGTCTTGCCCTCGCAGAAGATGGTCTCGTCAAACCCGAGCCTGGAGCGGCGGTCCTTGTCGGGTGTCAGGTCCCAATCAGCCTTCATTGCCGGTCCTCAAGAATGCACTCCCCATCTTGTAGACGGCGAAATCGACCGGCGCACCCACGCTCCCGGCGAGCACCGAACCGATCTCTGTCACGAGTTGTTCGCGCTTTGCCGCGCTTAGTGCGGTAAGCGTTTCGTGGTCCAGCTCGACGACGACGCGCTCGCGACGCAAGCGGCAGCGTACGACCCGTGGGCTGAGCTGCTGCTGAACATGTTTCTCGATTCTATAGATGGCTCGGAGCGCATTCGCATCGATGGGGATGCCGGTCTCGACGCGGCTGGAGAGACACGGCGATGCGGGCAGCTCGGCCAGGTCGTCCAGACCTAAGGCGCGGGCAATCGTGCGCACCGTCGCTTTGTCGATATCGGCCTCGACAAAGGGATGACGCACGGCGTGCGTCTTGGCGGCGGTCAGCCCCGGACGGTAGTCGCCGAGGTCATCCAAATTGGTACCGGACACCAACACCGTGTCCACCTCGTGCGCCATGGTGTCGTACAGATTTGTCTTGCAGTAGAAACACCGGTTGACGGGGTTTGCGATGTAGCTCGGGTCGTGGAACTCGCGCGCATCGATGACTTTGAGCGCCCAACCCTCGCGCTCGGCGTAGCGCATTACGCGGTGGGTCGCGTCTTCCGGCACCGCTGGCGATACCGCGTGGAGCATGCGCGCCGAGGTGCCGAGCACGCGGTTGGCAACGGCCGACAGCGTCATGCTATCGACACCCCCGCTTACGGCGACCGCGAGGGGGCCGATGCCTTCAACGACTGTGCTCAAGCGGTCCAGGGCGTCGTCAGACATCCAGTTTGGCCTCTTTTGTTGCACTGTTTGCGGTCGCGTCCACGGCTGATTCCGCCTGTCTGCGGCGTTCCTGTCTGCCCGCGTGACCGTGTGGGGCGTCGGCAAGGTCTGTCATTTCCGCCTTCCCGGTGACCACGGCGCCTGGCCGATGCGCCCGCTTGACCCGGACGACGTTACCGCTGATCTCGGTTGATTGTACGCTACGCGTGAGGATCCGCCGGTCAACGAAATGCCATCGGACCCCTAGCGTGGTGGTTTCGGTCAAGCACGTGTCGATGATGGCATCCAAATGTTGCAGCTGCGCGAGCACCCGCACGTGCATCGCCAAGCGCCCCCTTTTTGCGTAGACCGTTGACTGTATGACATCGAGTACGCCGTTTTGCTCCCGCAGATTCTGCAGACCCACGGCGAGGTCCTCCGGGCTCTGGTCATCGACCTCGAACTCGCACTGCGCCACCCGGTCTGCGCCGGTCTCGCCTGGTCGCGTCTCGAAACGCAGCACCCTGAGGACGTTGCTAAAGCCCTCGAAAGTCTTGGTGCCAAACCCATAGCCTTCGCCTACCAGTCGCATCGGCGCGGTCACCGGCGCGAAGGACGGTGCCAGGTGTCTCAGGATCGCGGCGCCGGTGGGGGTGATGCGCTCGCCCAACACCCCATCGTCGATGACCGGGAACCCGTGTAGCAGCGCGCTTACCGCGGGTGCGGGCACCGGCAACCGGCCATGGGCGCTCTGTACACGGCCACGGCCGATGGGTAACGGCGCCGAGGTCCATTCGGCGGCACCGCACCGGTCGATCAGCCAGGCGGCGGTCACGATGTCGGCTATCGAGTCCCACTCGCCGAGCTCGTGGAAAGAGACGTCTGCTACAGGCTTGCCATGCACCTTAGCCTCGACTTCGGCCAGGATGCCGAAAATCGCGATGGCTCGTGCCCGTACGGGCTCGGGAAGCACGCTGGTCTCGACCGCTGCTCGGATCGCCCGCCAAGGACGGTGATACTCGGTGCTGTCGTGCGGCTCCTGCACGCTGAAACGCTTGCCGGTCAGCACCGAGTCGCTGTGTGGGATAACGCGGACCCCAAGCTCCGCATGCAAGCCAGACCCGGCAACCGCCTGGGAAAGGTCCGACTGCCATTGCGGATGACAGTCCAGCATGGCGGCGGCAAACATGTCTCCCGCCACCCCACCGACGGGGTCGAGGTGATAGCGCATCGGCTAATTCTACCAGGGGTCGAAACCAGGGGCAGGC
>CAJHYW010000320.1_pt1 | contig 22754 bp, 22 predicted proteins | sample 9198811 | NCBI WGS metagenome assembly CAJHYW01 (sample SAMEA7708378, study PRJEB35096) | sediment metagenome | biome: marine neritic benthic zone biome [ENVO:01000025]; feature: sediment [ENVO:00002007]; material: shallow marine sediment [ENVO:03000034] sea grass bed [ENVO_01000059] ...
ATGGACCCGCAGGATTACGAGACCGCGTTGCGCACGGTCCAGGGCCAGCTCGAGCGCGAGCAGGCCCGTGCGACCCGGGCGCGCGCTGACCTCACGCGACTGGAGAACATCCGCAAGGAAGACCCAGGTGCGACGAGCGAAGCCGCCATCGACCGCGCTAAGCAGGTGTACGACTCTGCCCGGGCAAGCGCGCGCTCGCTGCAGGCGGCGGTGCAGACCGCGGAGGACCAGCTCCGCTACACGGAGCTCCTAGCACCCTTCGACGGCGTCATCGTCGAGACCTATGTCGAGAACTTCGAGACGGTCGTCGCCAAGCAGCCGATCTTGCGGCTGCTGGACCCTTCCAGCATCGAGTTCGTGATCAGTGTTCCGGAGAATCTGATCGGTCTCGCCCCGTACGTCGAGAGCATAGAGGTCGAGTTTGACGCACTGCCGGGTGTCAAAGTGCCAGCCACCGTCAAACAGATCGGCCGAGAAGCGACGCAAGCCACCCGCACCTACCCCGTGACCGTGGTGATGGAGCAGCCTCCCGGGGCAGAGGTCCTGCCCGGCATGGCGGGGAAAGCCGATATCGTCTCGCGTCCACCCACGGACTCGGGGCAAGTGGGTATCGAGGTTCCGGCCAGCGCCATCTTCACCGGAGATGACATGAGCAAGTCCTACGTCTGGGTGATAGACGAGGGCACCAAGACGCTGAGTCGTCGTGAGGTCGATGTAGGGGGGCTTTCACGTTTTGGCGCGCGCGTAAAGGCGGGCCTGGAGCCCGGAGAGTGGATCGTCATCAAGGGCGTGCACTCGGTCGCCGAAGGCGATGAGGTGCGAATTCTCGACGCGTCCAAAGCGGGCGCCTAGTCATGAATCTCACCCGTTTCGCCATCGAGCACAAGACGCTTACCAACTTCATCGTTGTCTTGGTTGCCGTTGGTGGCGTCTACAGCTATTTCCAGCTTGGATAGCTGGAAGACCCCGATTTCACCGTCAAGGTGGGCGCGATCATCACCCAGTATCCCGGTGCGACACCTCAGGAGGTCGAGCTCGAGGTCACCGACCGCATCGAGACGGCGATCCAGGAGATGCCCCAGCTCAAGCGGCTGACCTCCTACTCGAGAGCCGGGCTTTCGATAATCAAGGTGGAGATGAAAGACGTCTACTGGGCGGACCGGCTGCCGCAGGTCTGGGACGAGATGCGTAAGAAGATCCGCGATGTCTTGCCGCGACTCCCACCGGGCGCCGGCCAGCCCGAGATCATCGACGACTTCAGCTTCGTTTTCGGCTTCGTGCTCGCCATCACCGGCGACGGCTATAGCTATCAAGAGATCGAGGACTACGCAAAGCTGCTGAAGAAGGAGCTGAGCCTCGTCGACGGCGTCTCGCGGGTCGAGCTCTGGGGCGCGCAGCCCAAGGTGGTCTATCTAGACGTTTCGCAAGCCCAGCTTTCGGAGCTCAAGATCACCAAGGAAGACATACTTGCCACCCTCGCCCTGCAGAACATGGTGGTTGAAGCAGGCGCCGTCGAGGTCCCAGGAAGGCGGCTGCGTATCGAGGCGACGGGTCAGTTTGAGCGGCCCGAGGACATCGGGGATCTGGTGGTCAGACGCTCGCTGCTGGACGCGACGGTGACCCCAGCGCTCGAGCTCACGCCATACTCGCGCGAGATTCAAGCCACGAGTCCGGTCAGTAGCGCGCGTTCGGGTAGCCGCGCCAGGGTCGTGTCGGGTGAGACCATTCGTCTCAGGGATGTGGCCACCATTCGACGCGGGTACCTCGAGCCACCCATCAACCAAATGCGTTTCAATGGTCAGCCGGCGCTGGCCATACAGGCGGCGAACGTGACTGGCGGCAACGTCGTCGATACCGGCCGGGCGCTCGAAGCCCGTCTAAACGAGCTGCTTCCCCAGCTGCCGGCGGGGATCGAGGTGGAGAAGTTCGCATGGCAGTCCGACCTCGTCAGCGAGTCCATCAATGGCTTCGTGATGAATCTCGCCGAAGCGGTGCTCATCGTGCTGGTGGTGCTCATCTTGTCGATGGGCTGGCGTATGGGCGTGGTGATCGGCTGGGCGTTGATCATCACCATTCTCGGCACCTTTATCGTGATGCAAGTGATGGCCATCGACCTGCAGCGCGTCTCTCTGGGTGCGTTGGTGATCGCGCTCGGGATGATGGTCGACAATGCCATTGTGGTGGCGGACAACATGTCCGTCGGGCTTCAACGGGGCAAGAAACCGGTGGATGCCGCCATCGGAGCCGCCAGCGGTCCGTCCATTGCGCTGATCGGTGCCACCATCGTCGCCGCGATGGCCTTCTACCCCATCTACGCGGCCAGCGGGGATTCGGGCGAATACGCGCGCACATTGTTTATCGTCGTCGCCGTTTCGCTGGTGATCAGCTGGTTGGTCGCGATGACGGTCACGCCGCTGAATTGCATCAGCCTGCTAAAGCCGCCGAAGGAAGCGGCCGCCGGTGGTGACCCCTACGGGAGCGGGTTCTTCCGCACCTATAAGCGACTGCTCGAGGGCGCCATTCGTTTCCGTGTCTTGACCATCGGCGGCGCGACCGCGCTGCTGGTCGCTGCCCTCATCGGCTTTCAAGGCGTTCCACAGCAGTTCTTCCCCGACTTCACGCGCACCCAGTTCAGGATCGACTATTGGGCGCCGCAAGGCACACCCATCCAGTTCGTGTCGGAGGACATAAGAGCGATCGAGGAAAAGCTGGCCGCTGACCCGCGGGTCAAGAATATCGGTACCTTCATCGGCTCTGGCGGCCCGCGTTTTTATCTTCCCGTCGACCCCGAGATCCCTTATCCCGAGTACGCCCAGATCATCGTCAACACGCACACCTTCGCCGACGTCAACAGCCTGGTCGCCGAGATCGAGCCGTTGCTAAACGAGAACTATACGCAGGCGCTGACGCGCGTTCGTAAGTACACGGTGGGCCCCGGCGACGATTGGCCGTTCGAGTTTCGCTTTATCGGGCCGGCGGGGGCGGATCTGGCCACCTTGCGCTCGCTCGCCGAGCAGGGCATGGCCATCGTGAGGGAGAGTCCGCATGCCAAGCATGTGCGCACCGACATGCGCCAGCGGACGCCAAAAGTCGTGGCGGTGTATGACCAGGAGCGTGCCCGCTGGTTGGCGACGTCACGCAACGACATCGCCGAGGCGACGCGGCTTGCTTTCGACGGAACGCCGGTCGGGCTTTACCGCGAGGGCGACAGCATGATCCCCATCATCGCCCGGTATGTTGAGGAAGACCGTGAGCGCGTGTCGGGCGAGCTGGGCCTCGTGCAGGTGCGACCGCCCCTGGGATTGAAGAGCGTTCCACTGGGGCAAGTCACCAGCGACATCCGTCTCGAGTGGGAAGACCCGATCATCGTTCGTTTCAACCGGCGCCGCACGGCGGCGGTGCAGGCGACCCCCGAGGGTGTCACCTTTCCGCAGCTGCGCTCGGAGGTGATCGATAAGTTCAACGAGATTGAGCTGCCGCCCGGGTTCGATGTGTTCTGGGATGGCGAGTACGACAGCACCGTCACCGCGCAGCAGCAGCTCATCCCCGGGCTGGTGCCGGCGGTCGTGATCATGGCGGTCATCATGGTCGGGCTGTTCAATGCGCTGCGCCCGCCCTTGGTCATCGCGCTCACCATACCGTTCGCGATCATCGGGATCACGGCCATACTGCTACCGACACAGGTGCCCTTTGGCTTTATGGCGTTGCTTGGCGCGATGAGCCTGGCGGGACTGATGATCAAGAATGCCATCGTCTTGATCGACGAGATCAATGCGAACAAGACGGCGGGTAGGGGCCCGTATGATGCCGTGGTGGAGGCGGGACTTTCCCGCGTCCGTCCGGTGGTGCTGGGAGCGATCACGACCATCCTTGGCGTCGCGCCGCTGCTCCAGGACGCCTTCTGGATCTCGATGGCGATGACTATCATGGCGGGGCTCACCTTTGGCACCGTGCTGACCATGATTCTGGTGCCGGTGCTCTACTCGACGCTGCATGGTATATATAAGCTGAAAGCGGGCGTCGCGACCTAGCGACTATCGGTGGACGCAGCGACCGAGTGGCGAGCGGCACCGAGCAAGGCAAGAGGATACAAACAATGTTCAAAGTGACTGGTAGGAAGAGGATGGCTGCGACTCGTGGGGCCCACGGCCGGGCGTCGTCCGCCGTCGGGTTGAAGTCTCTCGCATGTGTGGTCGTCTCGGTCGCGCTCCTGCAAGGATGCACACGCACCGTCATGCCGGCACCAAATCTATACGCCAATCAAGTGCAGGCACCCTTCCGTGAGCTCGCGCCCGAGCTCCAGACAAACCAGGCCGACGTGCTGTACGTGACAGACCGCAAGCCGAAACAGACAAAGAGCGGTGATATCACCTATGGTATCGAGCGCTCAGCCGCAGTTGCCTACGGTTCTGCCATCGTGGAGCTTGGCCCCAAGATGAGCTGGGACGAGCTGGTTGAGTACAGCAGTACAAGGCCGAAAGGTGCGTTGCCGGAGCTCAAATTGGTCTCGATTACCGAGCTTGGACGTTTCCCGGCCACGCCATACGCATATCAGATCGTGGAGGGCACCGACATCGAGCTCGACCCTGAGGTGATTGCGGAGCGCGAGCAGACTCTCGCCCAGGCGCGGGCAGAGATCCTGCGCCGCCTGGCGTTGACGCCGCGCAAAGAGGTCTACATATTCGTGCACGGTGTTGGGAATCAATTCGAAGACGCCGTCGCAACGGTGGCGGACGGTTGGCATTTCCTCGGTCGCGAGGGGATCCCCATCGCCTACACCTGGCCGTCGGGTCGCGGCGGGCTGTTCTTCTACGCCTACGACCGCGAATCCGGCGAGTTTACCCACTTCCACTTCAAACAGTTTATGCGCGCGCTGGTCTCGATCCCCGAGATCGAGAAGATCCATATCATCGCGCACAGCCGCGGCAACGATGTGGTGTTGAGCGGGCTGTCAGAGCTCGTCGCCGAGGCGCGTGCCGCGGGTATCGACCCCCGAGAGAAATATAGGATCCAAAACCTGGTTCTGATCGCTCCCGACCTCGACGTGGACGTCGCCATGCAGCGCTTCGTCGCACCGGGTCTCGGTTCGGCGTTTGGCCGGATAACGTTTTATGCCAACAAGGACGACCAGGCCATCGCGGCGGCCAGCAGCCTCTTTAGCTCGCGCTTACGTGTCGGCGCCACGGAGCCGGAGCAACTGAGCGAGGAGCAAAGGCAAGCCGTCGACCGGCTGGCAAACTGGGACTTCGTCATCTACCGCGGCGAGGAAGGGGGGCGGTACGGACATGGATACTTTAGAAGCAACCCGGCCGTCAGCTCGGACGTCCTGATTGTTTTGCGCTATGGGAGTCTCCCGGGCGCAGAGAACGGACGCCCCCTGAAGAGTCTCGGCGGGAACTATTGGCTGATCGACGACAACTACCTGAATTAGGGAATACCAGATTTGGGGACGTTCCTAAGATTGGCTGGACCAAGACACAGGTCTGGGCACAACTTGGGTATGAACTTTCGCTGGGCCAGAACACCCACAGGCGAAATGAAAAATTACCAACGTTCGGGTAGCTTACGCGACGCATGAAATACCCGCAGGATCTCAATCCGTTGCAAGCGAGGGCGAACGCGGTAAGGGACAATAAAGCGTGTTTTGGGAATAACGAGTTCGTGGGTACCTGGCAGTCGTCCTGGATGACCCAGAGAAGGGTTATCTCTCAGTAAGGACACGGTGTGTTGAATGCGCTGTACCAAAAGCCGAGCCGCCTGGGGATCGTCTTTAGCAATGTACTCTGCTTCTTCATCTAAGTTCTTTAGAGCCTTCCGTAGCCATTTAATCTCCATCAACGCCCCACTTGTTAAAAACAGCTCGTACCTCTTGTTCACTGGCAAAGTCACCGGCATCGGCTTCCTTGACGGCGGTGTTAATCTCGTCAATCTGCCACTCATTTAACTCGATGAACTCGCGAACCGCTTCGGCAGCGAGAAATGATTTACTGCGGTGAGTGGCCGCGGACAGCTTATCCAGGCGGGATTTAAGCTCTGGTTCGAGACGGATCGTCATGGTAGTTGACTGCGACATTCTGCATCTCAATTGTATTCAATTGTACACATTCTAACACAGTACAGTGTAGTGTACTAGCCCAACTTAGCGGATTCGCGGTTTTGGCGATGCCAAGTCATTGATCGATAACCGGTAACCCCGGGCAATGGATGGAAGACGAGACGGTGGCGGTGAGGTTCGTATGAGCGGGGAAGCGGGGTAACGCCCGTGGAGGACCTTACTGCACATGATGTTTTCGTCAACACCTGAGGCAGGGGTGAGATGACAAAACCACTCATCAATCTGCAAGAGCTGAGACGAAGACTATACGTCAAGGCGAAGGCTGAACCGTCCTAACGCTTTTGGGGATTGTATGTGCATGTGTGCAAACGGGAGACGCTTCTCGAAGCCTACCGATTGGCGAAGGCCAATAACGGTGCACCTCCCATTGCACAAAAAACCCCGCGTGTCCTATAACGACACGCGGGGCCCGTTCTTTCATCTGGCTTGACTCGCCCCAACCTACCGGGCGACTGATGCCAGGGTGTTACATGCCGCCCGGCTCGAGGTTCAGGTACGTCACGCCACCGGCCGCACCGATGCCCGTGCTGGCGGAGAGTGCGATGGGTTGCAGAGCGAATGCCTTGTTGCTGCCGCCGACGAGCACCTGGGCACCCGCGCCGACACCGACCGCCGCCGACCCGCCGGCACCGCCGTACTTACCCGCTAGGGCGTGATTGCCGGCGTTGGCATCCGAGCCACCCAGCACCGTAAAGGCGAGCTTCTCATCCTTTTTCCATTGCAGGTCGACACCGAGCCCAATGCCGGTCTCGCCCTTGTATTTCTCTTCGATGTTTCCGGCGCCTTTGAATATGCACTCAATATTGGCGGTCGAGTGGATGATCAGGTTCATGCCCCCGCCGACCTTACTGCAGTTCAGCACACCCAGCTCTACCTTGCCTGAGTGTGACTCCGCCATCGCCGGCTGAGTTGGTGCGGCCAGCAATACCACGCCCGCGGCCAACGCACCGGCCAAAAAGGTTCCCTTAAGCTTCATTCTCGCTCTCCTCATTCAATAAGTATTTCCGGACGATGTGCCGGAGCACTCGCACCCGCGCATCCTATGTATTTTGCCCGACGAATTCCAGCGATTTGTCGACGTGTCTGAGACAAGGTTTGGTAAACCCGCACCGGCGCAGAGTATACAAGAGCTCGGGAGCGGGCGCTCTTTGCGCTCGCCGATGGGCTGGCCCGACCTCCGCTGTTCATACCATCGTCGAGCTAGTGTTCCACCAGCAAGACCTCGAATGACGGGGTCATACTTTCGTTAAAGCCGGTCTCGTTTCTGGTGATGAAATAGGCGGCCAGACCCATGTCGCCGGCCAGCGCAAAGCCGTCACTCGGACCCATCACCAGGAGCGCGGTCGCCATGGCGTCGGCGTGCATGGCGTCCTCGGCGACCACGCTCACCGACACCAGCGCGTGCGCTATGGGTCTGCCGGTGCGCGGGTCGATGGTGTGCGAGAAACGCTGCTCGTCGCTCTCGAAGAAGTTCCGGTAGTCGCCGGATGTGGCGATAGCGGCGTCTTCCAGCCTCATGACCTGCTGCGCGGACCGTTCCCCGGCAACCGGCCGCTCAATGGCTACGCGCCAGGGCGTCTCGTTCTTGTGCCCACCCGCCTTTAGCTCGCCACCGATCTCGACCAGAAAGCTGGTGGCTCCTTTTTCGCGCAGACGTGTCGCCACCTCATCGATCGCAAACCCCTTCGCGATGGCGGACAGGTCGACGTAGATGTCCGGTCGTTGCTTGCGCACGCCTGGCGGTGAGGCGCGTAGCGAAAGTTGCTCGTAGCCAACATGTGCACGGGCCTTATCTATGGCGGTTTGCGGCGGCGGCAGCTCGCTCGCATCGATAGGGCCAAAACCCCACAGGTTCACCAGCGGACCCACCGTGACGTCAAACGCGCCACCGGATAGCTCGCTCGTCCGCTGCGCCGCATCGAGTACTCTTAGCGTGTTGGAAGACACATCGAACCACTCCGTGCTCGCGCTGCTGTTGAACCGGGATAGCTCCGAATCCGGTCTGTAGGTCGACATCTGGTCGTTGATTTCTTCCAGAAGACTGTCGACGGCCGGCTTTAACGTTTCCTCCGCGAGTCCCGACGGTGGTCTAAACACACTAATGCGGTAGGTCGTGCCCATGGTGTTGCCTGTAATCACCATGAGCTCGGGTGGAGGCTCGGAGCAGACGGTCAGCATTGCGGCAAACAACACCGCGAGCAGCATGTACGTAGGGCGGCAAGACCCACTGGTTGGGTCGATGCGCTGTTGTGGCTTGGTGTAGACCTGGGCGACGTCTTGGTGCAATCGGTCTACCAGAGATTCTCCAATGCCCGGAGCACATCGCGGCGGCTGATCTGCCCGACCAGCCGGTTGTCCTCCATGACGGGGTACCGGCGGTAGGGCGCGCTCAAAAACATTTCCGCGAGATCCAGGATGCTCGCCTCGGCATCCACGGTGCGTACGTCCTTGTTCATGTATTCCTCGACGCGGCCGCCAAATTCCTCGTAGTAGCCGGCCTGCAGAGCCACCTTCATACAGTCCTGCTCCGACAGCATGCCGATGAGATTCCCGTCCTCATCGACCACCGGCGCCCCCGAGATACGGTTTTGTATGAGCTCGTGGATCGCATTGAGGATTTCCATCTCGGGCTTTAGCGTGACCAAGCTCGCCGCCATGTAGTCGCGAACGGTAACCGACTTGATCATGCGCGCATCCCGGCGCCCGTGCGTTGTGGCGAGACCGGCTGAGCTGCTTGTGCGTTCTCGCATGTGCCCGAACAGTACGGGCAGTCCGCTGCGCCATCGACGTTTGCCAGCCCGCCGCAGCTACCCTTGATGGCCCCGCGCCCGAGTAGCACACCGATTGCCAGAGCGAGCATCGCCACGGCGAAGACCACGAAGGTAGCAATAAACACGGTCATGAGTCTGTCTCGTCGCGGTACAAGCTTTGCGACAGCTTATCCGCCAAAGTCGTCCAACAAAATGTGGTCACGCTCGACGCCCAGGTCTTCCAGCATCTTGATTACCGCAGCGTTCATCATCGGTGGCCCGCACATATAATACTCGCAATCCTCCGGTGCCGGATGGTCCTTGAGGTACTTCTCGAAGAGTACATTGTGGATAAAGCCCGTATAACCATCCCAGTTGTCCTCGGGCAGCGGGTCAGACAAGGCCACATGCCATTGGAAGTTGTCGTTTTCCGCCGCTAGCCCGTCGAAATCATCGACATAGAACATCTCGCGCAGGCTGCGCGCGCCATACCAGAAGCTCACCTTACGCTCCGTCTTGAGCCGCTTCAGCTGGTCGAAAATGTGCGAGCGCATGGGTGCCATCCCAGCGCCGCCGCCGACGAACACCATCTCGTTCTTCGTGTCCTTCGCATAAAACTCGCCAAAGGGCCCCGAAATGGTCACCTTGTCGCCAGGCTTTAGGCTGAAGATGAAGGAAGACATTTGCCCCGGCGGCATGTCATCGGGTGCCCCGGGTGGCGGAGATGCAATACGCACGTTGAGCATGATGACCCCGTACTCCTCGGGGTAGTTGGCCATGGAGTAGGCGCGTATCACGGTCTCGTTGACCTTCGACTCGTAGCGCCATAGGTTGAATCGGTCCCAGTCGGCGCGAAACTCGGACGCAACATCGAAGTCCTCGTACTTGGTAACGTGCGGCGGGCACTCGATTTGTATATATCCACCCGCCCGGAAGGGCACCGTCTCGCCTTCCGGAAGCTCGAGCACCAGCTCCTTGATGAAAGTGGCGACGTTGTCGTTAGAGCGCACCGTGCACTCCCACTTCTTGACCCCGAAAACCTCCTCGGGCACGCCGATGCGCATGTTCTGCTTGACCGTGACCTGACACGACAGGCGGTCGCCCTCGGCGGCTTCGCGTTTGGTGATGTGCGTGGTCTCGGTGGGTAGGATGGCCCCGCCCCCTTCGAAGACCTTGACCCGGCACTGAGCGCAGGTGCCGCCGCCGCCGCAGGCCGAGGCGACAAACAGCTGCGCATCGGCGAGCGCGCCCAGGAGCTTCGACCCGACGGGTGCCTGGATGGTTCGCTCGTCGTTGACCGTGATATCGACGTTGCCGCTCGCCACCAAACGCGAGCGCGCACCCAGGATCACAAATACTAGCGCGATGATGATCGCGGTAAAGAGCAATACGCCAAAGATGATCTCGAGCATGTCGATGTGCGCCCTGGTGCCTAGAGCTGTATCCCCGAAAACGCCATGAAGCCAAGCGACATCAACCCGACGGTGATAAAGGTGATCCCAAGCCCTTGCAGCCCGTCGGGCACGTCGCTGTATTTGAGCTTCTCGCGGATCCCCGCGAGCAAGGTGATCGCCAGCGCCCAGCCGATACCGGTGCCAAGCCCGTAAATGACGCTCTCGTCGAACCCGTAGCCTCGGCGCACCATAAACAACGAGCCCCCGAAGATGGCGCAGTTCACCGTGATCAACGGGAGAAAAATACCCAGCGCGTTGTACAAGGCGGGGACGTAGCGGTCCAGCGCCATCTCCAGGATTTGCACGATGGCCGCGATCACACCGATATAGGTGATAAAGCCGAGAAAGCTGAGATCCAACTCGGGCAAACCCATCCAGGCAAGTGCTCCGGGTTTCAGGAAAGCTTGATAGATGAGGTTGTTTGCCGGCACGGTGATCGCCTGCACGACGATCACTGCGACACCCAGACTAAACGCGGTTTCAATCTTTTTAGATATCGCGAGGAAGGTGCACATCCCCAGAAAAAAAGACAAGGCGAGGTTCTCGACGAAGATCGATTTGATCAGCAAGCTCAAATAAGCATCCATCAGGTGACCTCCGTGCGGTGCACCTGGTGGATCTGGTAGTCCGCTTTCTCGAGCTGCTCGGTTTTCCAGGTGCGAACCCCCCAGATCAGCAAGCCGATGATGAAGAAGGCGCTTGGCGCCAACAGCATCAAGCCGTTTGGATAGTACCAACCACCCTCGGTGACCACCGGCAGGATCGGATACCCCAACAGACCGCCGGTTCCAAAGAGCTCCCTGACAAAGGCCACGACGATCAAGATGAGGCTGTAACCCAGACCGTTCCCCAATCCGTCCAGAAAGCTCAAGCGCACGTTGTTCTTCATGGCGAAGGCTTCCGCACGACCGAGCACGATACAGTTGGTGATAATCAGACCCACAAACACGGTGAGCTGTTTTGCGATGTCAAACGCAAAGGCCTTTAGCATCTGGTCGGCGATAATCACCAGCGATGCGATGATGGTCATTTGCACGATGATGCGGATGCTCCCCGGGACATGGTGACGGATCAGGCTGACCGACACGTTGGAGCCCGCTAGCACGGCGGTGAGCGCCAAGCACATCAAGAGTGCGGGCGCGAGCGAGGTGGTCACCGCCAGTGCCGAGCAGATACCGAGGATCTGCAAGGTAATCGGGTTATTGTCGACCAACGGGTCGAGGACAATCTTGCGCTCTTCTTTGTCCATGGCTAGCCCTGGCCTCCCATTTTTGTTGCTTGTGTGTCGGGCTGGGTCTGTGCGGTCCGGTACTTGTCGATAAACGGCCCGAAGCCCTGTTCCCCCAGCCAATACTGGAGCATGTTGTGCACCCCGCGGCTGGTCAGCGTGGCGCCGGCAAGCCCGTCCACCTGGGTGTCGGAGTCACCCGCGCTACCCTTGACCACCTCGATGACCGTCTGGCCGGACTCGTCGAAGGCCTCCTTGCCCTTCCACTGTGCCAGCCAGCCGGGGTTGTCGACCTCGGCCCCCAGCCCGGCTGTTTCACCGTGCTCGTAGAACTTGAGCCCCGCGATGGTTCGAAGATCCGGCTCCAGGGCGAGAAAACCGTACAGGGTGGACCACAACCCGTAGCCGCTGATGGGCAGGACGACCTGGGTGACGGTGTCGCCCTCCTTGACCAGATACACGTTGGCAAAACGCGGTCGGCGCTTGACCCCGGCGAGATCGTCCTCCGACGCGATGCGTTCGCTGGTCGCGGGGTCGGCGGCGGCGCGTCGTTGGTTGAACTCGGTGACATCCACGTCGTCGGCGAACTCGCCCGTGCGCAGCTCGATGACCCTCACGTCGACCCGACCGAAGGCCTCTGCTACCGCTTGCTTGGATGCATCTTTGTCGATCAAGGCTGCCGCCAACAACAGGTTGCGCTTGAGGTCCAGCGACTCGTTGGCGCGTTGCAGCGGCTTCAATGCCACTGCCGAGACGGAGACCGCAATCGAGCACACCAGACACAAGGCGAGCGCGACGAATAGCGTCTTCTCGCGGGTGTCGTTTGGCATTGCCACCATGCGCTTAAGCCACGAGCGCGCGTCGCTAGGCTGGGGCGCAGTCATCGAGCCCCTTCCTTCGCGCGACGTATGCGCCGACGCACGTTGACTTGAACGACGCCATAATCGATCAGCGGCGCGAACAGATTGGCAAACAAGATCGCCAGCATAATGCCCTCCGGGAAGGCCGGGTTCGCAACTCGGATCAACACCGTCATGAAGCCGATGAGCGCACCGAAGATCCAGCGTCCGGCATTGGTCATGCAGGCCGAGACGGGGTCGGTGGCCATGAATACCATGCCAAAGGCAAAACCACCCAGCGACAGATGCCAATACCACGGCATCGCGTACATGGGGTTGGTATCGCTGCCGATGACGTTGAACAACCAGGACGTCGCGACCATGCCGAGAAACACGCCGGCGATAATGCGCCACGAGGCTACCTTGGTGTAGACCAGAAAGGCGCCGCCCAGCAAGCATGCCAAGGTGGAGGTCGAGCCAAGCGACCCCTGGATGGGGCCGAGAAAAGCCGACATCCAGCTAATCCCGTCGGCGACGATAGCGTCAACGCCGCCCTCGGCACCAAGCGCTAGCGCGGTGGCGCCGCTGAATCCGTCGACCGCCGTCCACACCGAGTCACCGGACATCTGCGCGGGGTAGGCGAAGAACAAGAAGGCACGTCCGGTCAAGGCCGGGTTCAGGAAGTTCTTGCCGGTGCCGCCAAACACTTCTTTACCGATCACCACGCCAAAGCTGATACCGAGCGCGACTTGCCACAGGGGGATACTCGGCGGCAGCGTCAGCGCAAACAACATCGAGGTCACGAGAAAGCCTTCGTTGACCTCGTGGTTGCGCACCCCGGCAAACAGCACCTCCCAAAAGCCGCCAGCGGCCAGGGTCACGATGTATATGGGTAGGAAATACAGCAAACCCAGCCACATGTTGTCCCAGATGCTGCCCGGGTCGTGGCCGATACGCAGCGTATCGAGGATCTGCATCCGCCAGCCCGTCGGCTCCTCGATGCCCATCTCGACCATGGCGAGGTTCGCCTGGTAACCGGTGTTCCACATGGCAACCAAAATGCATGGCATGGTGGCGATGACCACGTAGGTCATCACGCGCTTCAAATCGATCCCGTCACGAACATGCGGTGCGGTGCGGGTGACGTCGGGCGGGGTGTACAAGAAGGTGTCCACCATCTCGTAGAGGGCGAAGAACTTCTCGTAGGGTCCGCCTTTGGCAAACAGCGGATGCATCCGGTCGAGAAAACGTCGTAGTCTGGGCATCAGCCTTCCCGCTCGATTTGCTCGAGATTCTCCCGCAGCACCGGACCGTAGTCATACTTGCCCGGGCAAACAAAGGAGCACAGCGACAGGTCTTCCTCATCGAGCTCCAAGCAGCCAAGCGCCTGCGCCATGTCGGTGTCGCGTACCAGAATCGCGCGCAGCAGCTGCGTCGGGAGAATGTCGAGCGGCATCACGTCTTCATAGGTGCCGATCGGCACCATGGCACGCGGGCTGCCGTTCTGCGATGTGGTGAACGCGAAGCGGCGGGTCTTGCGTTTGAAGCTGGAGAAAAACACGTTTGCCGCCGAGAACTTGGGCCCGCCGGGTCGGATCCAACCGAAGAATTCGCGTTCTCGCCCTTCCTGCAAGACACAGATTTGAGTGTGATATCGGCCAAGATAGCTGGCCCAGCCCGCCGCTCGGCGTCCGCCCCAGACCGAGCCCGAGATCACACGCCGGTCACCGTGTGCGATCTGGTCGTGACACAGCTCGTCGGTGCTAGCGCCCAGCCGTGTGCGTAGCAAGCGCGGCTCGTTTACCAGCGGTCCACCCAGCGCGACCACGCGCTCGACCGACAGCATCCCGGTCGTGAACAGCTTGCCAATGGCCATGACGTCTTGGTAGCCCAGATGCCACACGGTCTTTTCGGCTCCTACCGGGTCCAGAAAGTGGATATGCGTACCCGGCATGCCGGCCGGGTGCGGACCCCCGAACTCGGCGGTCTCGCAGCGCCCCGGCGCGGGCAGTGGCGTTCCCGGTGCTTGGCACACATAGACCTTGCCCTCGGTGAGCTTGGATAAGATGCTCAAACCGTCGCTAAAGCTCTCTGCACGCTCGCCGATGACGACACGCGGGTCCCCCGCCAGCGGGTGCGTGTCCATCGCCGTGACAAAGATGCTGTGCGGCGAGGGGCCCTCCGGGTTGGGCACCTTGCTGTAGGGGCGTGTGCGAAAGGCGGTCCAAAGACCGGACGCCAGCAGGTTCTCGGTGACTTGTGTGGCGCTGAGTGTCTCCAGCTCCGCCGCCGTATAGCTGTTGAAGCTCTCCTGCTCCTCGACCGGGGTATCGATCTCGATGACCACGGACTGGAGCACGCGGCGCGCCCCACGATGAATGGCACGCACGACACCGCCGGCTGGCGAGGTAAAACGAACACCGGGGACTTTCTTGTGCGTGAACAAGGGTTGACCCAGCTTGACCCGGTCGCCCTCGGCCACCGCCATGGTCGGCTTGAGCCCAAGATAATCCAGACCGATCAGCGCCGCCGAGCTAACGGGGGTCGCCTGGTCAATCACCTGCTCGGGCGTGCCCGTGATCGGCAGGTCAAGCCCTTTCCTTATTTTGATGGCCATCGGTCGCAGACGGTGCCGTCCCCACTCGTTGCGAATCCCCCCCGCAGGCTCTATGTTACTGATTCCTGCGGCTTGGGCAATGCGTTCTGGCCCGGGTCCGCTGTGGGGCCATCTGCTCGACGGACCGTCGGCTGGGGTTATGGAGGCTGCGGCTCGACGAGCTCGGGTGACTCAATCGACCTCGATGGTTCCCTCGCTCACCATCACGCATGAGCCGCCCACCCCGGTCGCGGTGACCTCGCCGTTCTCTTTACGCGCATAGGCATTCAAAATGCTTGGACGCTTCATTTCCACGCCTTGCGCGATACGCCATTTGAAGCTGCCGCTGCCCGCCCTGTCGCGATGCGCGAGCAACCCGGCTAAGGCGCAGTTTGCGCTACCCGTTGCCGGGTCTTCCGGCACGCCGTCGAGCGGCGCAAACATGCGCGCACGGATATCGAATTCGTCGCCGCTGCGCGTGTACAGATGGACGTCCGGTGTAATGCCGTCCGACGACAAACCCGATAGCGCGTCCACGCTAGCTCGTGCGCGTGCCAACGCGTCGCGGTCTTTGAGCTCAACGAGTACAAAGGGCAGCCCAACCGACGCCACTTGCGGTGTGTGTGTGGTGGTGACAATGTCGGCTGCATCCAGCGATAAACACTGCGCCATCTGCTCGACCGGCACCGACTTGCCAAGCGAGAGCGGCTCCGGGGCCTGCAGCTCGCAGCGGGTCGAGCCGTCCGGGGCCTGCTCGATCTCTATCGGCACCACTCCCGCCTGCTCTTCGAAGCTGATACGGGTCGAGCCTTCGGGTATCTCGCCGGTTGTCGCCAAGACAAACGCCGTCCCGATATTTGGGTGTCCGGCAAAGGGGACCTCTGTCGTCGGCGTGAAGATGCGTACCCGACGTGTCTGCCCCGACTCGGGTGGAAACACGAAGGTGCTCTCGGAAAAGTTGAACTCGCGGGCGATCTGTTGCATCTGAGTACTGGTCAGACCCTCCGCCGTCGGCAATACGGCCAACGCGTTGCCGCCGAAACGCGTTTGGGTAAAGACGTCGCAGATATGATAGCGATAACGCATCGCGGCTTGCTTGACTGCAGTCTCGCACGACTGCTGGCGTGAGTCCTGGAGGTCGATGCCGGCTAGTCTCCGGGTTGACGAAACCTTGTCAACAACCGGTGGCGGTGTTCACCGCTTCGAGTGCGTGTCGCGCGCGCTTGCCTGACCGAGTGGCAGGCTGAGACGATAGACTGCACCATGGCCGTCAGGGACGACAGCTCCGCGAAGGGCGTTTCGATTCATGACTCACTCGCTGGTCAGCGCATCGCCTTCTTGATGCGCTCATAAGCGGTTTTCAACTCATCACCCAGGGCGCTTGCCGCCGCGCCGATCTCGTCAGTGCTCTCCTCCAGTCGTGCATCGGCCGAAAACTTCTCCCACTTCTTCTCGAGCGCCGCCCACTCGTCCTGTGCCTCTTTAGACCCCAGATGGATCTGCAACGCGAGTTCATCGCGTTTCTGCTTTAGCTCTGCAAGAACTTTGTCGATATCTGCCATCCTAATCTCCTCTCGCTTGTCGTCTGTGAACAAGACCGGCCGATGGCGAACCTTCAAACCAACTTCGCCGCCAGGACTTTGGCCCTTTCCTGCACTCGCGGAGCGATACGCTGGTGGGTGTCTTTGGCGACCATACCCGTAAACAGTGTGCCGACCGTGTCGGCACCTATGGTCTGCGCGGTCGTCTTGAGTTGCTTATGGGTCCCGTACAGCCAGCGTCCGAGGACCCCGGGGGCTGCGCAGGAGGAAATCAGCACCGCCCTCTTACTCGCACAGTGAGCCTTGCGAAACTTCGGATAGTCTTTGTCCCATGGCCAATAAGCGTAGGGGACCAGCCGCTCCATGAAGCGTTTGAAGATGGCGGTCACCGACCCGAAGTTGCATTCACCCTCTTGCTCCTTTGTTGCAATAGGCATGATTTTCTACTCTCAGCACCCAGGCCTCTTGATGTCAATCAAGACACTTCCACATCAAGGATGGGGTGCGTGCTACTTACGAAACAGCCACAAGACCACGGTGATGACGAGACTGATGATCACCATGGTCGTGATGGGGAAATAGAACCGGAAGTGCTCTCGCTCGACGGTAATGTCACCGGGTAGCCGCCCGAGACCCAGCTTGTGTATCCAGGGCCAGAGGAGACCCAGCGCAACGAGGAGAAGACCGACGGCGATGAGTACCTTTTGCATCGCACTAAAGACCGCTCTGCACCCAAAGCTCTCGCAGCTCTGCCGGTAGCTGACCACGTACCTGTTCGACTTCTCCGCCCGGCATCTCTGCCGACACTCGATGAAAAACCGCCGTGACGACGAGTTCCAGTTCGTTCTCCCTAATACCGGGAGCTTCGTTTCTCACCCGTTCCAAGAACTCTTGCTTGTGTCGATACTTCAGCGGTTTGTCTGCAGGATGCCATCCCTCGAAGTAAAAACCTCTGACCAGCATCGGAAACTGCGCGGCTAGCTGAACCGCTTCATGCGGTGGCAGTCGGTCACGCAGCGTATGTAGGACTGCGCGCAACGCCATGTACGCCTTCTGACGGTCATCCCACCCCATTTGGGAGCTTATCTCTGCCAGCCAATGGTGGGTTTTTTGCAGAGTTTCGTCGAAGGCGCTGATGTGTGAGCTACCCATAAAATCTCCGTCCTTTTTGGATGATGGCCACTACCACCCGACCGCGTAAAGAGTTTCGCCCCCCATCGATGCGTCTGCAAGTAATCGTTTGGACGACGAGGAACACTGGCCAACACGGTATCGTGATTGATCTCTTGAGGTACGCTTAACCCCCTACACTGGCCGTCCTGGGTTGCTCCGACCAAAGTCCGGTGCTTGGCCTCGCTGCGCGACTAGCCTAGCCCCGTGCGCTGGGAGCTGCGTGAGCGCGCAGGGACACACTGTTGGCGCATTGAGCCATTTCCCAACGTGCTCACCTGGTCTAAGGTCAGCACAGGGACAGAGGTCCACGAGAGTATAAGCTGCAATTTTGGTGAGCTTCATTGAGATTTAAAATTCCCGCGCAACCCGTTGAAGATTTACCGCTGGTGGAAGCCAAGGCGGCGCTTGATGACGCCGAGCGACGCGCAGCGCAGGCCCACCAGGTTTTCACCACCATTCAAGGTCTTTTGGAGAAGTGCGAGGCAAAGCGCGAGGCATTCAAAGCCGAATATGAGGAAGCCACTAGCATCGGCACAGAGGAAACAATCGGCAAGCTCAAAACACGCCTACATGCCGTCGAGGATGAGTTAAATCGCACGCTGAGAACGCTGGATGATATCCAAGCGGCCGTGAGTGTTGCCGACCAACGTTGCCAAGCCGCGACCAAGATTTACGAGGTGGCAAAGAAGCAAGCGGTAGCTCGCAATCCGACCGCTTAACTGGTTGCCACGTTGTCCTGGGCGTAGCAATTCCTGGCTTGTCCCGCCCCGATTAGTCCACTAGGCGCTAAGGGTTTTTTGACTCACTCGGGGCAAGTGATGCAGGGGATATCGCTTACCTCATAGGGTGACTTCCTGTGAGTTTCGTACGTCGTGATTTCAATGTTGGTTACCCTTGAATGCTTGGCAGGCTGCTGGACGCTTGGTTCTAAGGTTGATTGATACATCTCCTCTTCGCGCTTACGGGCGTGTAGGAGTTCCAGTTGCCAGAATTGCCGATGCGACTTTTCTAGTTTGTCACGGCAGTTCGCGATAAAGCCGTGCGCTGCAGCTGGGATCTGTACGCCCTCAGGTATGCTAAACGCGGCAATATTGTCATAGTTCACCCGCGCACGTTTGATCGCAGCCCGTTCATCGAACCGCGGATAAATCGGCCTCTGTCCCCGAACCCACCACCCTCGCCCTCCTAGGTCTCGCGCTCGCAGGCGTAGCCTTTGCAGGACTCGCCTAGTATCGAAAATCTCCTCATATGATTGGGACTGCCAGGCAATTGCGCATGCAGCCGTCATCTTGAACTTAGCGTCTGAGATCTTTTGCTCGACGTCGGCCACCGTTTGCGCACCGACCCCCTTGGAGAAGGGTGCTATGAGTACAAAGAAAACGATTGCCAGCACTAGTACCATTGCAAGTCGATACTTGGTAGCAATGCGAGACGAGTACGTAGCACAGAGCGTTTTCATTGGGGAACACTTGAGTTCCACTCTCGTGGACGATTTGCATTAGAGCCAGAGTACGCTTGGCGGCAGCGGACGCATGTGAGTTTCCCCACACCTTGTGGGTGAGCTAGGCCGTCTTGGGTTGCTCCGATATAAGCCCAGTGGCTGGCCCCGCTGCGGGAGTGGCGGGGCTTTTTCTTCGTCTGGATGAGTTGTCACGCGAAGTGATTCGTGCTGACTCAGCCATGCACCATCACCCGGTTAAGGGAAGTAGCTCAATGTACGGGGATTCGACGATGTGACTCGCCCACCGTCGGCGACCTGAGGTCGAGCCCCTCCGCCATTAGCCCTCCGTGGTGCGCGCGACCGGGCTGTCTTGATAGCCGCGTTCCCAGTCCGTACTCTGACTTCCTTGCACAGTGCACTCGGCCACAACGAGGTATTCAAGGCGCTCGACCATGCAAACCTTTCGAAAGCACGTCTTCACCATTATCGTCGCGCTGGTGGTCGTTATCGTGGGCCTGCAGATCTGGGCGGCATTCCAGAACAACGAGCGGGCCGAGCGCATTCTGGAGGACCTGCGCAAGATCGAGGAGACCGCTCTGTCCAGTGAGAAATCACGGCAAGAGGTGATCTCCCTGAGGCTGAAGAATGAGATGTCGACATTCTTCTTGCACAGCCTCCTCTCCACGATCGGTCCGATGGTCACGGCGCTCGTCGCTGTCGTAGGGGCGCTCGTCGGTCTCCACCGATTTCTCGACGCCCGCGACAAGGAACGCCTCGATCGCGCCGCAACCGATTTCAAGGCCATCCTCGACCAGCTCGCGAGTGACAAGAGCACGGAGAAGGCGCTCGGCATCGTCGGGCTTCAGCACTTCCTCACGCCTGACAAGGAGGCCTATCACCTGCGCGCGCTCGCGGCGCTCGCGACGGCGGCGCGCTTCAAGGACGAGGACGAGGTCGCGCGCAGCATCCGGATCACCGCGGAGCGCGCGTTCAAGTCCCTTAGCGCCGAGATGCTCGGCAAGGTCTCCTGGCAGGGCGCCCGCATACGCGGTGTCGACCTCTCCGGGTGCGACCTCAGCGGTTGTGACCTGCGGGACGCCGTCCTGGAGGATGCTAGGCTGAGAAATTCCGATCTCTCCGGGGCGAGGCTCGACAATGCCCGCTTGAAGGGGGCGCGGCTCGATGGCGCGAAGCTCGAACACGCCGATCTCACCTACGCGGATCTCGCGGGCGCAAGCTTCAACGACGCTGATCTGCGCGGCGCGCGGCTGAAACACGCGAAGGTTCTCGAGATGGACGTCGCGGGCGCCGATCTCGCCGGGGCCCGACTCGACCTCGAGGACATGCCCTGGGGGCTCGTCTCCGGCTGGCGGCAGGCGCGCTATGACGACGAAACCCTGCAAGCGCTCGAAGCGCGCTACGGCCCGGAGCCGAGCGGGCTGCGCGTCCTGATGCTGATGTGGGAGATCCCGCCGCTCGTCGCGGGAGGGAGCTGGACGGCTTGCTATCACCTGGTACGAAACATCCAAAGCAAAGGGGGACAGCTCACCGTCGTCGTTCCTTGGGACATGGAAGCGATCGATCCGAACCCCTTCGAATGCGAGGTCGAGATCCGCTCGATGGGGATTTCTCCCCCGCGCCAGGTCTCGCCTTACGCGGGTCCGTCCGTCGTGGGTTCAGCCTACGGCGGCAGCAGCGGAGGCGGGATCTACGCAGGCTTGGGAAGCGGACGCCGCCCCGGCGGGCGCTGGGCGTGGTCGTCCTACGGCTCGACTGCGCGGCCGGCGGGCATGGGTCTTCACCCGTACTGGTCCCACGGCGCGTTCTCGTCCACCTACGGACCTTACTGGGTCGCCTTCGAAGGGGACCTGGCCCTGCCCGACATGCTGGGCCTAATCAACGATTTTCGAGACCGCGTTCTCAAATTCGTTGACGGCGAGAACTTCGACGTTTTACACGCCCACGACTGGGTCACCTTTAAGGCGGCCCGCGCGATCGCCGAGCACGCCGGGCTCCCATGGGTCGCGCACCTCCATTCGACCGAGTCCGACCGCAGGCCAACGGACCCGGACCCCGTCGTGGAAGTGCTCGAGCGGATCGCGGTGGCGTCGGCCGCTAAGATCGTCGTGCCGAGCGAGTTCCTCGAACGCACCGTCGTGCGTCGGTACGCACCGCCTGAGTCCAAAATCAACGTCATCCCGAACGTGCTCTCCGCCGAGACGATCGACCCCTTCGAAGTCGGAAGTTACGAATCGAAGACGGTGATCTTCCTCGGCCGCCTGACGGCCCAGAAGGGACCCGATCTCTTCCGACAGATCGCCCATCACGCGAGGAGTCTTGACCGGTCGATCAGCTTCCGGGTGTACGGCGACGGGGAAGAGCGTCATTCCCTGATGTATTCATCCGACTTGCAGTGGTGTGGTTCCCTCGACTGGTCGCAGCGCAGCCGGGCTTTCGCAGGCGCGAGCGCCCTCGTCGCCCCATCCCGATCCGAACCCTTCGGCATGGTCATCCCGGAAGCGATGCAGCACGGCGTGCCCGTCCTGTGCACGAAAGACGCGGGCGCCACCGAAGTCTTCTCGACCGTAATGACCTTCGAACCCGACGACACGCAGGGCGCTGCCAGGCAACTCGTCGACCTCCTCGCCAGCCGGCATCGTTGGCAGCAAGCGGTTGAAGCGCAAGGCCGCGAAGTCCAGGAATACGTCGAGCGGCGCTACGAGGACCGGCTACTCGACGTGTGGTCCGAGGTGGCGGGTAAAGCGGTGGCGTAGTATTCATCGAGCCGAATAACATGGCAGGTTCTCGTCCATGCTATCGCGAAGCTGACTGAGCAGAGGCTCTACGGTGATCACAGTCTGATCACGCATCGGGTATCCCGTTCTGCCGATGGCTTTAGCTACCCATGTGTTGCACGTGTTGAACGCATGAAAGGTCCCCTCCGCCCGGTAAAACCATCCATCGCCGTACAGTCCCGGCCCCAGCCCCGCGATGCTTTTATCTGGCGTCGTGCTAAAGCTCTCGGCTACGTAAGCTAACAGTTGCTCGTAGCCCGCCCGCGGCACCGAGATTTCTATTACCTCACTTTCCGAGAACTGCATTCTCGGGCTCTTCGGAACCGCGACAACATGGATGACCGTAGATGTCGGCCAGAGCACCGCACGAATTGCCAAACCCGCGGTAGGAGTTTGTGCGCGGTAGAACTGCTCATCACCCCAACCAATCTCGAGATACTCTCCGCTGGTGAAATCTTTTTCCAGCGAGGGCACAAAGTTCAGGAGATCCAAACGGCTTACAACGATACCGGCGTGCCATCCGTGACTAACGACGTACACCGATTCCTGAGGATCGCAGGCCGGGCCCACTGAATGTTCAATGGTTGCCGGCGTGCAACTGCTCAGGAGACACATACATACCAAGACGGAGACGTGTCGCATTGCCGTAACAGACACCTTTTCCCAGAAGGCACGGGCCAGGGCACGAAAGCCACGTAGAGCGTCACGCCCATTATAGGGAAAACGGCGTCGTTCAAGTCCCTCCGCAGTAAGCGGACTAGACAAGATTAGGGTTTGCCGGACTTTGCCGTCGCTCGACTGGCGTTCCTGGATGGTTGCCAT
>CAJHYW010000042.1_pt1 | contig 22595 bp, 20 predicted proteins | sample 9198811 | NCBI WGS metagenome assembly CAJHYW01 (sample SAMEA7708378, study PRJEB35096) | sediment metagenome | biome: marine neritic benthic zone biome [ENVO:01000025]; feature: sediment [ENVO:00002007]; material: shallow marine sediment [ENVO:03000034] sea grass bed [ENVO_01000059] ...
CCGCTTTATCCGCTGTCTTACAAACGCGAACGGGAGACCGCGTTCAAGGACACCATCGTCACACTCTTGCTCGACAACTCCGGGTCGATGCGGGGGCGCCCAATCATGGTCGCCGCCATGAGCGCCGACATACTCGCGGGCACCTTGGAGCGCTGCGGCGTGAAGGTGGAAATACTCGGCTTCACCACGCGCGCATGGAAGGGCGGGCGGTCGCGCGAGCTTTGGATACAAAACGGCAAAGCCAGCGACCCGGGCCGGCTCAACGACCTGCGACACATCATCTACAAATCGGCCGACACACCGCTGCGGCGCGCGCGCAAGAATCTGGGTCTGATGTTGCGCGAGGGTCTGTTAAAGGAGAACATCGACGGCGAGGCGCTGCTATGGGCGAACGACCGGCTGCTCTCGCGTCCCGAGCAACGCCGCATACTCATGGTGATCAGCGATGGGGCACCCGTCGACGACTCGACCCTGTCGGTCAACAAGAGCAGCTACTTAGAACGTCATCTGCGTGAAGTCATCCAGCATGTGCAGTCACAGGGGCTCGTCGAGCTCCTTGCCATTGGCATCGGTCACGACGTGACGCGTTACTACGAGCGCGCCGTGACTATCGTGGACGCCGAGCAGCTCGGCGGGACCATGCTCGAGAAGCTCGCCGAGCTATTTGACGTCGACAGCGACCTCGTCACACGCTCCCGGCGTTAGCCCCGCGCCCGCCGAGCAGCGCCCGCCAAAGACCCCAAACCAGCGACGCGACACCGCGGGGCGCGGTCTTAATCTTGCGTCTTCACCTGATCGCCGGTGTCTATGCGTTTGCGACCAAACACAAAGCCGGTCGGCGGGTTGCCCCGCGGGGTCCGGAGCGACACCTCGGCGAAACCCGAGTTGGCGTCGTGGCGCATGAACAAACCGTCTTCCAGCTCGAAAGCATTGCAAGGTCGCCATCATGCGGCGCCCTCGCGCAGCGTTCGGCTACGCGTAGTTCTCCGGGTGGAAGTGCCTTTCCACCAGCTCGATCAAAATGTGCAACACCTTGATATGCAGCTCTTGTACCCGGTCGGCAAAGCGGCCGGCTGGAGTGCAAATGCACACGCTCGCCATCGACTCGAGCTCCGTCCCAGAGCGTCCGGTCAATACAATCACCGCCATCCCCACGTCGCGCGCCGTACGGGCCGCGTTGACCACCGTCGCGCTGGTACCGCTGGTGCTGATGGCAAGCAGACAGTCGCCCGCACGCCCATGGCTTTGCACATAGCGCGAAAACACCTCCTCATAGCCAAAGTCGTTGGCGACGCAGGTAATGTGGGAGGGGTCGCTGATTGATACCGCGGGGAAACCCTGACGGTTTTTTCTATAGCGACCCGTAAGCTCCTCGGCAAAGTGCATGGCATCGCACATAGAACCGCCGTTGCCGCAGGAGAAAACACGCCCATTGGACTCGAAGCTTCGCACTATCAGCTCCGCCGCCTGTGCGATGTTTCCCAGAGTCGCGTCGTTTGACATCAGCTGGTCGAGCCCAAGCCGGGCTTCGTGCAAACTCGATTTAATGTGTTCGATCATGGTCCGCTAGTGCGCAAGCAAGGCTTTAGCGCAGTTGGTGAGAGCGCCGCGCGACCCTTATACCACGCGTTGCATCTCGCGCCATCTAAAGCCACCGTGGCTGGAGCCCGACTGCCCCATATCCTGAAACCCGAAGCGCTGGTAATAACCCACGAGGTCGTCTTTGCAAAGCAGCAGTATGCTGCGCTTGCCGAGCACCCTCGCCCGATCGACAAAAGCGTGCAGCAAGCCCCTGGAAACACCGGTGCCTTGATGGTCTGGGGCGACAGCAACAGAGAAAATCACAATGTTTGCACCGTCCGGGTCATGCCCCACCATATCCTTGAACGCCTCATCCGCCAAATCCACCCGGTCGGTGGCCCCGCTGTTTATGAATCCGACAACTTGCTCAGCCAGCTCCGCCACCAAAAACCCCTCCGGGTAAAGCCGTTGACGAGTGCGGATGCTACGCTCTAGAGCCGCCTCAGACGCCTCGAAACAGGCACGCTCGATCGCATGGCACGCCGATACGTCCTTGGACCTTGCATCGCGGATTTGCACCGCGCATGTCTGCCTCATCCCGGATTACCTATTCCTGCGCGAGCCAGGCCATGGCTTCGAGCGAGGGCTCGCACGCTCCACAGTGAAGCCTAAGCAGTGAACCGATGCCGGTGACCCCGTAATCGTTCTAGGCCGAGAGCTTTCGGCTCTCGGGATAAATGCGCACGCTTGGCACGTGTCCAGCGCGTAGCTGGTCTTGAATGCGCTGCCAGTAATCGGTCGTCAAGAGGTCACCGTGGACTTGTCTAAAGAGCCGGCGTAAAGAACGGTTCGGGATCTGCAAACCCGACTCGATCTCCTCGGGAAGAAACACGACACCGTCTTCGAAGTACCAGTCCGGGATGTCTTCCTCGCCGTCTATCCTTTCCTCGTTGGTGCGGATCTTGACCTCGGTAAACGGCTCGAGTGCGTCGTAGTCGAATAAGTACACCTTCGAGAAACGACTGACGCCATAGTTGCGTGCATCGAGGTCTTTGTTGAAGATGTTTGCGGCGGCGTTGTTCTTTATGCAGTAACCGAGATTGATGACGGCGGTCTCCGCATCCTCTGCGCTGGCCGTCGCCAAAAACACCGGCAGCGGCGTCATCCTGCGTTGGACGATGAGGTACTTAAAGACGACGCCATCGTCTCGCATCGAGACGCTTTGACTTGCCTCGCGCAACAGCTCCTCGAGCAACTCACCGTCGAACCATTCCTTATCCAGCCGCAGATTGTAGTAAATGATGTTGTCCAGCATGCTCCCGGTACGGTTTATCTCGTGTACCCGGCCATATTTGCGCAGCACCGCGGGGATGCCTTCGAACTCCCCCCACTTGTACTGTCGTGTGGGCGTGTCGCGGATCACCTTTAGACTGTAGGCGGAAAAGGGCGCCGAAAAACCGATAGCCACGGTGCCGCGAAACCCAATCGCGGTCTCGAGCACCCCGTTGGTCGCGGCGAGCTCGTTCTTTAGCTCGTTCATCACCGCGACCTTACCGACGTGATTGAAGCCGATGGTGGAGTAATGCAGACCGAGCGGCCGTTTTGGCATGATGCTGTGAAGAAACCCGGCGAGCTCGTGGTAGTAGTTGTTGGTCACGTTGAAGTTCGCCAAGGTCGAGCTGAAGAGGTTGTGTGCATCGGCTTCCGCCGTGAGCACGGCGTCGACAAATATCCCATTCTCGTCATTGAGCAACGCGAGGATCATCGGCACGACCGCGCCATCCCCGAACACCATGCGGCCGACGACATAGCAGCCCCGGTTGCGAAAGAACCCGGCCCGGACAACATCTATAGCCTCGAGCCCGCCGTGCTGCGTTCGCGCGTGCGCAGCATCCGCGTTGAGCCGTTCCGCCACCGCCCGCGCGTCGCTGCCCGCGTCGCGGAACGGGATACTGAACTCCGGGACGTCCATGATACGCAGCACCGTCTCAGCCCCTATCGGCGCACCGCCGCTAAACGTCGAGAAGACCTCGGTGCTGGAGTCCACCGAGCTCAATGAGTCACCGAAGGCGTACTCAACGGGTTTCCATTCCCCTTGATAGACCTTCCTGCGTACCGAGTGCATGAAGGCGAAGGCGAGATCGGCTTCGTATCTGCCCTCGATGAGCGGCAGATACGCATCGTCGATCCCAGTCCAAACCGTCGCGCTGTCACCGACCACCGGAAAAACCTCCGCGAGCCTGTCCGCGAGGGCGCAAATGCTCTCGCTGTAGATGGAGAGACGTCGTTTGCTGAGCGCGAGTGATTTTCTCGGCTCGCGCTGCTCGAAGGCCGTCTTGGCGGCGGCTGGAATCTGGCGTGACTCCGAATAGTATGCGTCGAACGCCTGCATCAGCCAGCGGGCGCTTAGCTCGACTTTCTCGGGGATTGATTCGGCGGCTTGTATTAATGTCCCGTGGTCCGGCCGCGCCTTGGCCGGCTCGACCACATCGGCAGAGAAACGCTCGTTCATGCTCGGGGATGATGGTTGTGCCCAGCGGCACAGTATACCGAACACCCGCCGGTCGAAAACGGCTTGCCCGCGCCGGATATCCGGCGCGGGCGCCTCAGTGCATCGTGTTTAGCGACAAGCTTGTGGCAGGTACTTCGTGTCCAGGTTTTGGCCGTAGCATTCCCAGACCAGCTCCCCTTGCTCGACCAGCGGCTCGAGCACGATGTAGCGTTCCTCGCCGGCGCCGTCCACACCCACATCAACCCCGATGAGCCCTTCCTCATAGATGGCGATGTTGTACCTTCCCTCCGGCCCATCGAGCGTCTCATTAGCGTAGCCGAGGTCGGTCAAGCTGGCGGGCCACGCCTTTTTCTCGGCGGCATATCGGGTGACCTTCTCCCGGATCGGCAGTGCGGCTTCATAACCGCTCATGACGCCCGCCTTGTGCACATAATCCTGGTAGGCGGGTATCGCGACCGCGGCCAAGATACCGATGACAGCGACAGAGACCATCACTGACAGCATGGCCCCGCCACCCCCAAAGCGCGGGACGAAGCATGAGAGCAGCCAGGCGAGCGGATGTCGTCTCGGGTGGTTCGGCTCACCGCCTTTACGCAGTGCGAGCACGGTAGCCATGCGCTTGGTAAGCCACGGGTAGTCGCTGGTCAGCTCGTTGAAAGACATCCAAAACCCACTTGTGAGCTTGGTCTGCTGTAGATACGCACCCACGTTCATGGACTTCCAACGCGTGTCGCCGGCGGCGATGGCAGCCAGCGCTGCGCCCGCGTCCGCGTCGCTCTCACAGCACACGGCGCCATAACGGTCACAGGTGTACTCCTCCGCGCGACGGTGGGCGGCGCCGAGCAAAGGCAGCGTAGACGCGGGAAAGATGTACCCGGCCCACAGCAGGTGCTTGCGATGGATGTGGCCCAGCTCATGCCCCATATAAAAATCGACCGCGCCTGGACGACCCTCGAGCGCGTCGATGACGTCCGTAAACAACACGACGAAATTGCGACCCAGAAACCGCGTCGCCAGCGCGTTGAAAAAGTCGGTGCGCAGCAAATACGCCTCGGGTATCTCCTCCACGCCTACTTTCTGACAACAACGGACTAATCTCTGGTACAGGTCCGGATACTGGTTCTCAGTTATCCGCACCCCAGTGCCCTTCAGATGAGATATGAAGGCAGAGTGCGCGAAGAGAAAAAGCACGTAGCTGAACAAAATAAAAATTAGCGCGACGCCAAAGGTTCCAAGCGTCAGCGCTACCCAAAAAATGCTGGCCAGCACAACCGCGGTAATAAACAACGGTCGCTCGTTCTTATAGGCTAGCTCCATGGTCGACTCCCTGTGTCTTCTTGCAGCCCATCAGCGTTATCTGTTGAATCTCACAACAGCCCCGGTAGATAGAGAAAATGTAGCCGGACATCGGGAGAGGCGACGCTCAGGAAGGCGCACGACGCCGACGGATGGGGTGAAGTGTGGTTTTGGTCAAGCTCTGGCGGGTGTGGCTCGGGCGAGTACGGCCGCCAGGATGCTACCCGGGGCTCGACACCTTGCCCGAGCGGTCGTGGGCGCGCTCGGCCCACCGCGCGAGCTCTGCCGGGTCCTCCAAGGTCTCCTCGGGCGCCGCATAATAGGACAATGAGACCAGCCGTCCGCGTTTGTGGTACTGGAATGGGGAGAGCCCACGGGCTTGGTAGTCCTCCACGTTGCTCTGGTCGGTCTTCAAGTACAGGATGTCGTCCGCCACAAGAGCAAACATCACGCCGTGCATGAAGATGCCGTGGCCACCAAACATCCGGCGGGCGTCCACCTCACCGAAGTCCTGAAACAGCTCCTTTAGGTACTCGATAAACTCGCTCATGGCTGTCGTGACGCTCCTTGGCGTTTTGATTTGGCAACCCGGCGCATCGGCTCCTCCGGGCCATGCCTCGCCGCCTTTGGACGACCCGAGCTAGACCGCTCGGGCGCTTGCCTGAGTTAGCCTTCCAGCGCTTTGCTGGCCACCGCCGAGCTGTTGTACTCATAACGTGGTAGCTCGTCGGCAACCTCGAACCACGGCAATCGCTGCGCGGACCAAACGTGGTCGTCGACGCGAACCCGCTCGGGCGCGTCCAGACTTCCCAGCGCGACTTGAACGCGGTCACCCAACACTTCTTCGTGCATGCTCAGCGTGGAGCCACACCGCGGGCAAAACCCACGCTCGGCGAACTTCGAGGAGCGATAGCGCGTGGGAGAATCGCCAAGCCAGCCAAAACCATCGCGGGCAAAGTGCACGAAGCAAAGCGCGGGGGCACCCGAGTGCTTACGGCACATAGAGCAGTGACAGATGACGGCACGCACCGGGGCGGATAGTGCACGGTAGCGTATCGCTCCGCAGAGACAACCGCCTTCGTATGGTTGGTCTTTCATGATTCATTCTCCGTTGACCACGTCGTGACTCTACACGCGCTACAACACACCGTCACCGGTCTAGGTGTCTTGCTACCGGCCAGCTCACCCCTCCCAGACATTCGCGGCCGCATCGAAACCCGCTCGCACCGGCGAGATGACACAAAAGCGATGCCCGCTCGGCGCTTCCATCACTACCCACTTCTCGAGCTTGGCAACGACGCTTGCACCGATACGCTCCAAGCGCTGGACCTCCGCCTCGATATCGTCGGTCTCGATGTCGATGTGCACACGGCTCGGATGGTCGACGTGTTGCAACAACACCTGCACCTCACCCGTGGCGCCTTCCAACCGCACATACTTCTTGTTGCGCTGCCCGCTCGGGGGTTCGGCGGACAAGCCTAGCGCCACGCTCCAAAATGCCGCCTGCTCGAACAAATCATCTGTTTGACAGTCCACTACCAGGGCACCAAGCCGGCTCTTGTGCATCGCTGTTCCTCGCTTGTCGTTTTTGTCGAAGCGCCGTGCAAAGCCACACGCGGCGGGGGTCGAGGCCGATTGAAAAACGAACTCAGCCATTGACACACATGCTCTTTAGTGAGGCTGCGCTATTGTATCCCAGTGGGAACCTTGCGCCGACATCGAGGGCCGTTGTAGCGTTGCCTACCGTTTCGACAGAGGTGAGAAACCATGAGCGCCATCACGCGCTACCGACTTTTGGGATTTGCACTTTTGTTTAGCGTCCTAGGCATCGCGCACGCGGGGCACAGCGGAAAGGTTTACGACACCGTCTTTGCAACGGCGGCTGAAGCACGAGACCACTGCCCCAACCCAGGCGACTGGGTTAGCCGTTATCACGGCAAAGGCGGACCTGGCTTTGTCTGTCGCTATGGCGGCGCCACGTCAAAGTAACCCAAGTACCCCGGGGCCGTGCACCTGGGACTAGCGCCTTGACCCCGCAGCACGCGACTCCAAGTAGGTCTTGAGCGCCGTCGCATTGTTTAGCTCCGATTCGCGTGACGAATACACGAGCGTAACCGTGTCGGTGTTCATGTGGCGCCGGAGCGCATCCAGTGCAGCAGGGTTGCGGTCGAGCTCCGCGTAGTACCGTGCTCTGAACTCCGGCCATTTCGCATGGTCGTGGCCATACCACTTTCGAAGCTCATCCGACGGCGCCAAGTCTTTTGCCCAATACGCGACGGCCGCTCGCTGCTTGCTCACGCCCCTTGGCCAAAGACGGTCGACGAGTATGCGTGTGCCGTCGCCGGTCTGTGCGTCTTCGTAGACGCGCTTCGTGCGGATACTAACGCCCATCTCGGCCCACCGCCGGCGCCTGCCTCAAGCGCAGCACACCGTGTCCGTCGCTAATCATGGACAACACCCCAAAAGAAACGCCGCGGCTCGTCATGTTTCATGCTCAGGTCCCGATTTACGGCGCCAAGACACCCGTCGCGTAGAACGCTTCCAGCCGATCCAGGTAAGGCGTGATTTGGAACCCGTTTGCACGCAGCCACTGGTCGTTGTAGTAGCTGTCCAAATACCGTTCGCCACCGTCGCATATCAAGGATACAACGCTGCCGGTCTCGCCGCGCGCATTCAGCTCCGAGATGATTTGCAACGCCGCGAATACGTTGGTGCCGGTCGAACCGCCACACCGGCGATTCAGTATTCTCTGCAAGAAGCGGATCGTTGCGTAGGCTGCTGCATCGGGGACTTTGACCATTCGGTCGATGAGCGATGGCAGGAAAGACGGCTCTACGCGGGGTCGCCCTATGCCTTCCACATTGGAGGGCGCCGGCAGCGTGAGGTGTTTGTCGCCGGTGTTGTAGTAATCGAAGAACACGGAGTTGTCCGGGTCGGGCACGCACAGCCGAGTCTGGTGACGACGGTAGCGTATGTAGCGACCGATGGTCGCCGATGTTCCACCCGTCCCGGCGCTGACAACGATCCAACTTGGCTCCGCATAGCGCTCGTAACGCATCTGAGAAAAAATCGAATCGGCGATGTTGTTGTTTCCACGCCAATCGGTGGCGCGTTCGGCAAAGCTAAACTGGTCCATGTAATGGCCGTCGAGCTCGGTGGCCAGCCTTTCGGCTTCGGAATAGATTTGCGACGGCTTTACAAAATGACATTCACCGTCGTAGAAGCCGATCTGGTCGACTTTCTGTTGGGACGTGCCCTGCGGAATGACGGCGATAAAGCGCAGCCCAAGAAGACGTGCGAAATAGGCTTCCGACACCGCCGTGCTCCCTGAGGACGCCTCGATGATCGGCGTGCGCTCGGCGATCAACCCGTTACAAAGCCCGTACAAGAAAAGGGAGCGCGCCAAGCGGTGCTTGAGGCTCCCGGTCGGGTGTGTTGATTCATCCTTGAGATAAAGGTCTACACCCACCACCGAAGGCAGCTCCACCCGGACCAGATGCGTATCCGACGACCGCTGAAAGTCCGCCTCGATAGTCGCGACCGCCTGATTTACCCACGCTCTCATTGCCTCTCCCTCGAAGCTTTGCACATGCGATACGCTACGACGGGTCCGCCAGCCCGAGTCGGGCATGCCATTCGGCCAGCGACTCCTTTGGGTAATGATCGAAGGTCTGGTCATGCTCGCCGGCCTGCACTTCGACCCAGTTTGCCTTCGACGCCAGCATGAGGTGCGTACGCTCGGGTGGCACAGGAAGCTCAGAATCTATAGCGGACGCAAACGGATGGACCAGCGCCGGCCAACGTGGGTCCCACACCCAGAGCGCGCTCCCACATTTGCGACAAAAGTGTCGCCGGGCCGGGCTCTCGCTCGCTTCGCCGGTATCCGGGTCCACGATGTGCGCGCGGTAAACGCCCAAATGCTCTTCACCCTCCACCTCCAACGTTTCGTGGTCGCCACCGAGATTAATCCCATAGCCGCCGCTGCCCGCGGTTTTTCTGCATATCGAGCAGTAGCACACGCTAAAGGGGTAGGGGTGCGCCGAGCGGAGCGTAAAACGCACCCGGCGACAGTGACAAGAACCTTCGAGCTGCATCTAGACCTCCTTGATGGCGATGTAAGCGGGCCTGCCGAGCACCGGAGAGTCATCAAACCTTCATTCCACGGGTAGACCCAGCTGCTCGAGCTCGCGCTCGCGTAGGCCGAGGTCACCGCTCAAGAAGAACTCGTCGAGCTGCGGTGGCGACACGCTCGTCGCGCACAGCATGTCGTGGACTTGACCCCGATGATGTACTTGATGGACAAACAGGTGCAAGAGTATGTGCGCAACGCTTTCGCTGTAGTTCTCGCCGTTGGCCCGTTTGAAGGACACGATGTGTGACAGCGACGACTCTTCGAGGCCCTCACAATACGCGAGCAGCTCACGGTCCGACGCCGCCTGCGCCTCGCCTAAGGCATCAAGCTCCGTGTGCAGCTCCTCGCACTGTAGCGGCACCAGGTCGGCACCGATGAGTCGGCCCAGGTACAGCCGGTCGACGATGAGGATGTGATTCAGCGTTGCGTGAATGGAGCCGAAGAAACAGGCACGCCGGGCGAAGTACTCGTCCCGCGACAAGCGCGAGCAGGCCGTGTGCAGACGGTGGTTGCTCCACGAATTGTTGCGAGACTGGGCGACAAAATGTGTGGTCAGGGTCATCCGCAAAGCGCTCTGCGCTCGATCCCAACCCGTATGCTACTCCGGTTTTTGCGCCCGCGTCGCGACAAAGGTGGGGGTGTAATCGCTCAACGGGTTCTCGGGGTCCACGTCCTCGTAGAATCCCATGAGCACAAAACCGGCTTGGAGCTGACCACCGATCTGGTCGCTCAAGGTGTGTCCGAACTCGACCGCTTCGCCCGCATCCAGCCGCGCCTCGAGCTGCTCCGGTGGCAACTGCTCCACATCCGAGTAGGGAAGCGTGTAGCGTAAGCGCAGATCGCCGGTGCGTTCCTGTCGCTCCCAGTCGAACAAATAGCTAACCGGATTGCTGACCCCGGCCAGCAGTGTTCCACCGGGCCGCAGCACTCGGTAGACCTCATGCCAAACAGGGCGCACGTCCGCGACGAACAAGTTGGCTACAGGATGAAACACCAAGTCGAAGCTGGCGTCGGCGAAACGGGACAAGTCGCACATGGAGCCAAGCTCCAGATTCATCACCAGACCGTCGCGTAAGGCCACCTCCTGGTCGCGCTCCAGTTGGCGCGGCGAATTGTCCAGCACCGTAACGTGCGCTCCCGCGGCGGCGAGGATCGGTGCTTGCTGGCCGCCCGCCGAGGCCAGACAAAGCACCTCCCTGCCCACGATCTCCCCGAACCATGCGGGTGGTACCGGTCTCGTTGGTGTCAACACCACCCTCCAGTCACCGCAGCGCGCACGGTGGACATCGTTGGAGGACACCGGCACGGTCCAGCGGTTCTCATTCTCAACCGCTTGGTCCCATGCGCTGCGATTGTGCTCTTCGATATCCATGGCGGGTCTCCGGCGCGCATTCTTGCCGCGGTGGGCTTCGCGCTGGCGCTATGCTCCATCCTGGGTTGGAGCGACCGGGCACATTACTCGTGCGCGATCGGCTTATCGGTGAACAGGAAATCCTTGAGCTCTTTGTCCAAGGTGGCGTCCTTGCGCCGGATCCACTCCAGCACCATCGCCGCGTGCTCCTTTTCCTCATCCCGGTTGTGCGCGAGAATCGCGCTTAGCTCCTTGTCCTTACACGCATCTACACGCTGGTTGTACCAGTCCACCGCCTCCAGCTCTTCCATCAACGAGGTGATGGCCCGATGCATGTCGCGGGTTTCGTCGGATAGCTCGTCGATGGGTTCGTGATACCCTTCGTTTGACATGTGATCTCCCGTGAATTTCGCTTGTGTTTGCTAGAAAAGGGTTTGCACAATTCCGAGACGGGATTCGAACATGGTCTCGGCGCCGATAGCAAGACCCGCTCCGGCCCTCAACCCCCCGCCTCTTTACCCTTTAGAAAAAAGAAAGCGCACCAAACAGCCCGGGCTTCGTCGCACTCGGGTATATCGATGACCAGGCCCGAGCCCCTCTTTAGCGCATAGCCGCCTCCCGGTTGACGTATCAAACGCAGGTGCTCCCCCGCCTCCTCGAGCGTCCTGTTAAAAGACACCAGCGTCGCCTTGCTCCGAAGCCATCGCGCCTCCTCCTTCGATAAAACGAGCAAGGCGCGGTCTCGGATCAGCTCGCGCTGTGTTTTCGCGAGCCAGTCGATCCGCTCGCGCAGCCGCTTGAATTTGCCTTCGGCAGGCATGTCGAACACCGGGTCCACCCGGTCGAACAAGTCGAATCTGACCGCGGCCCAATCGCTGTCGGAAAGGTGCTCGAGCGCCTTTGGAAAGAAACGTCCCTCCTCGAAGCTCATATGGGCACGGTAATGTTCGAGGAAGCTAGACAACCCGTCCTGGAGTTGCTCGAGCGCGCCCGGCTTCTGCTCGCGCGCTTTAGCAAGCGAGGAAGCGAGCTCTTGGGTGAGCACGGCGAGCGCGCGGTGCTCTTCGGCAAGGTCGGGCAGCGTGGCCGAGATATCGGGTAATCTGCGCTCGAGTCGTTTGAAGATGAGATCTTCCTTTGGATGATGACAGGCATCCGGATACTGGATGAAATAGTCGAGAGACAGCTCGAGCACGTCGAAGTTCGGCATCTCGGCTTGCCGAAGCTGGCCAAGCTCCTGCTCCATGAGCATGAGCAACTGGTCCATATTCTTGTGCTCCAGCCGTAGCAAGAGCAGTACGTCAGACATCGAGCTTCACCCCGCGGCGTTTAGACGAACCTTGGAACGTGCCGGGCGCGCCCGGCGCAGCAAGAGTAACAAGGAAGACCCATTGGAGGAACGCACCGCGGCGGCGGCACGATGGCGGTGTCGGGGTCAGAGACGGCGATTCGGGCTAGTCGGGCGCGAGCAGCTCCGGCTTTCCCGTCGCGAATCCTTGTCCATAGTCGACACCAATCTCGGTCAAGACTTCCAGAATGGCTTCGCTCTCGACAAATTCGGCTATTGTCTGCTTACCCATCACATGCCCAATGTCATTGATGGATTTCACCATGGCCCGGTCGATGGGGTCGTCGACAATGTCCCTGACAAAAACCCCATCTATCTTCAAGAAGTCCACCGGGAGATTCTTCAAATAGGCAAACGAAGACAACCCGCTGCCAAAATCGTCGAGCGCAAAGCGACAACCAAGCCCGCGCAGCTCATCGACAAAGCGTATCGCGCTGGAAAGGTTCGAAATCGCCGCTGTCTCCGTAATCTCGAAGCACAGTCGCTGAGGTGGGATCTCGTGCTGTGAGAGCTGCGTAACCACAAAGCCCAGGAACTCCTCATCGAGTAAGGACAGACCGGAAAGATTGATGGAGCACAAGAAGGGTTTGGCCAACTGTGCCCGGTTTCGGCTGAGCAGTCGAAGCGCAGCCTGGACCACCCAACGGTCGAGCTTTGAGGAGAGATTGTATCGCTCGGCCGCGCCCAAAAAGCTTGCCGGCAGGATAAGCTCCTCGTCATCGCCCTGCATCCGCAACAGCAGCTCATAGTGCACCATGTGCGAAGCCTTCGTCGGCGACAAAGGCACGATGGGTTGGTGCGCCAAAACAAAGCGTCCCTCCTCAATAGCACGTTGCACGCGCGACACCCACTGCATCTCCCCGTGTCTGCGCGTGAGCTCCACGTCGTCTTCGTTGTAAACGTGGATTCGATTACGCCCCAGGTCTTTCGCCGCGTAGCACGCCGCATCGGCCGCGCTCAAAACGTCCGCTACTATCGCGCCCTCGCCACGGATAGGGACCAAACCGATGCTCACACCGACGCTAAAGCTCTGCCCTCCCCAAACAAAGCGAAACTCATCGATCACACTTCTAAGCGCATCCGCGATGCGCATCCCTTGGCGCAACGAACAGTGCTCCAGCAGCACTCCAAACTCGTCTCCGCCCAGGCGAGCGAGCGTGTCGCGCCGTCTCACCTGCCGAGCGAGTAAAACACCCAGCTTACGCAACAACTCGTCACCGGCCACGTGGCCGCAGGTATCGTTGATGACCTTGAACTGGTCCAGGTCCAGGTAGCATACGGCATGTTCTGTGTGCTCGGCGCCCGCCCTGCGCAACACGCGCTCCAACCGGTTTTCGAACTCACGGCGATTTACCAGCCCGGTCAGCTCATCGTGCGTCGCCTGGTACTTGAGCTGCTGAGAGAGCGCTCGTGCTTCGGTGATGTCCTCAACCGCGGCAAACACTCGTTTCCAATCGTTGCGATACTCGTTTGGCATCTCCAGGGTCGCGCGAATATGACAGCATTCGCCGCTCTCGCGTACGTCCTCATACTCGGTGGTCACCCGCCAGCGCCCTCGCAACAAACCGCGTAGCTGCGCCTTGAACCCGTTATAAGGCGCCATTTTCGAGCGTTGCTCAAATCTCGCGAGTAGCTGCTTCTTGTCTTTGGCGCCAAAGAGCTTGACTGTTGCCTCGTTCACGGCAAGCGTTCGAACGTTTGCAGCCGCTTGACCAAGCAGCTCCGGTTTGAGCTTTAGCAGAGACCCGAATTCTTCACCGTGCGCGGTCTGCACCTGTTCGACAAAGGCCTTTACCGCCGACCAGTCTTGCTCCCAAAGCGAAATCGGCGCCGCCTCGAACAAGCTGCGGTACCGTTCCTCGCTCTCCCATAGCGCCTGCTCCGCTCGCCTGCGCTCGGTGACATCAATGCGTATGCCAACCCAGTAGCCGCCGTCGGCGGCCTTGTCTCGTGTTTCTATCCAACGGCCGACGGGGGTCGGCTCGACCATCGAACGTCCTTCCTTCCAGGCTTTTCGGCGCTCCAAGATAAAGCGCTCGCGCTCTGCGGGTTGGGAATAAAGCCCGGCCCGATCCGCATAGACTTTGGTAAGCTCTTCCAGCGAGGTCCCAGGAACGAGTATGTCGACCACCTCCGGGTAGTACTCGCGGTAGCGCTGGTTACACATGACGAGCCGGTCGTCGCCATCGAACAGCACAAAACCGTCGTTCATACTTTCGATGGCGCTGGTGAGAATCATGATGGCCTGCTTGGTCTTTGCTTCGCTCTCTCTCAGGGCTGCCTCGGTACGCTTGCGTTTGGTTATATCCAGCGACGCGGTGACTACGCCGACGACGCGACCGAGACCGTCGGCGAGCGGCGCCTTCGTCGTCAACATCGTGCGCTGGTCGTTGTCGAAACCAAGGAACTCCTCCTCGAAGTACGGCAGCGGCTCCCCGGAGGACAACACTTGCAAATCTCGGTCGCGTGTCAACGCACCGTACTCGGCGTTGATCAAATCGGCGGCGGTCTTGCCGACTGCTTGGGCCGGTGTGACACCGTAAAGCTCCGCTTGCCACCGATTCATTACGAGGTAGCGCGAGTCCTTGTCTTTCGCGCTGATAATGGCAGGAACGGCGTCGATAACGGCCTGTAGAGTCGCCGGGAGGTCGGGAAGCGCGTCCCAAGCGGCGCTGTCATCCGACTCGACCCGCGGTGTGGAATCGGGGCGCGGGAGGCCGGGCTTGGTCACTTTTGTCATCGAATTCCCGCGCCCAGAGACGAAGCCGGGCGGTCCGGATGCATCGAGTTAATTAGGGTTTCTTTCCAGACCGACAGACTATCATGTTCCAATACCGCCCAGATAAATGGGGTCGGATCCGGTTAGTGCGTATTGCCGCGAAACCGGCCTCTTTCGGCGGTCGGTGGTCGCGAGGGGCGTGCCGGACAAGCGGCAGGTCAAGGCATGGGCGATGGCCACGGCCAATAACAAGACGACCAAGGTCGTGGCAAGGACGATGAGCTTGCTCGACCCATTAGCGAAAAACGTAAATCGGGCTGGACCAAGCAAGATGACCGTCCTCCTGTGTCACGCAGACATAAAAGGCGTTGTCTTTGTCGTCGCGGAGCTCGAAATTGCGCTCGAAGCAGAGCGTTGTATGTACGTTCTCGTCGGGGAGACGAAACAAACGTAGACGGCGGTTGATCCCGCCCGCACTGAAGATACGGTCCTCCATACCGATTTCCTCGACCGCGGTCTCGCAGCGCACCAGCGGTGTGTTGATACGCAGGGTCCCGCGGCTGGGATGACTCAGCCAAGCATCGAAACCACTAAAGCCACCGGTGGTAAGCGCGCGCCACGCGAGCCGGCTCTCGCCGTCGAAGTCCAGGGTCTTGTCGAGGTTGTAGAAGTTGATCGCCTGCACGCGCTCGAAAGCGTTACCAACAAGCTCCGCGTCACCGTCCCACACGGTTTGCCTGCCCCGGCCGCGGTACTCGGAGCCCTCCCACACAACTCGAATGCGCCGCCCCAGCGACGATTCCTCATAGGGTCGTACGGTCTCCAGGGTATCGATGCCGTTGCGAAGCTCGATACGCTCGATGGGTGCGGACCCATGCACATCGACTGCGAAGGTGACCGAACGGTCTTGCGTTTCCACAATGTCGCCCATCAATGCCTTGTATACCGACCGGCTCTCGCTCGGACCGAGCCTCGGGTCGCTATCGTAGGCGATGGAGTCGAACGAAAGCTTTACCCGCGTGTCGAGCAGCATGCGACAGCCCGTCGTCCCATAGTGGTGACGTTTGCGCAACGCATCGAGGATGCTCTGGCGCGAGAGGTCCTTGGCCAGTATGCACGTCAACCCCCCATACGCCCCAAACAACGAGGCACCCGGGTAGCTGGCGCCGGGGCGCCCCTTGTGCCCGTCGCTATTGCTGACGATCCCCACCCGATAACCCTGCTCGAAGGCATCCTGTATCAGCCACTCGAAGGTGCCCCAGGCAGAGTGCACCTCCACCGCACGCTCGAGGCGCACGTCGTGCGACATCTTGATGTCGGCATAACGCCCCCCGATGTGCGCGAAAACGACACAGTCCTCGTTTTTTAGCGCGTCGAATAGCTGTGTGGCGGAAAACGCGTCGGTGTCAGCATCAGCGCGGTCATAAACCAACGCGTGAGAGGAGCGGTGGATCTGCTGGCCTTCCTCGGCGAACAACACATTTCGGTCACCACCGAGCCCGGTGTTTCCCGACCACTCGTAACCGGGGAAGACGACAAACTCCCCGGGCCGGTCAAACTCGCGTGTAAGCTCGTTCAGCGCCTCCCAGAACACCGTTGTTATCTGAAAGTCGTTGCCTTGATGGCTACAAACATCCAAGAAGGCTTTGTCGCGGGCGAACTCGAAGAACTCGCGTGCGGAGTTTGTGCCGATGGTCTCCTCCGACTGCCCGTGCAGGTCACCCCAGTAGGGCCGTAGGGCGCCCTCGCCTCCTACACGCAGCGGGTTGGTGCGGGCAAGACACTCGCCATGCGCGTCGACCAAATCGATATGGAGGTCGCACGCGGCATCAACCGTGAGCCCGTCGAAGACCTGGCTATAGGTGCCCGGGCTGAACACGGCATGGCCGGGGAGACCGGCAACGGGGTGCGACGGACAAAGCACGACGGTCTCATCGGCGCGGTCGCTAGGATTGCCCCAGCGGTCCTCGACCTTCAAGCACAGACGAAAAGGCTCGCCCAACGCGCGTTGCGTTGGCAGGATCCCTTTCCAATGCACCGGCGCACCCGGCACGATGGCAATAGTGGGTGAGTCGACAATCTCGGTGTAGTCGTAGGTAGCGAATGCATCGACCAGCACCTTGAACTCGAAGCTTGGCTCACAGAAGGTTTGTAAGCGCATCCCCGGCGAACCCTTGCGAGGGTCGCCAAAACGTATCGCGATGCGGTCGCCTTCGCGCAGAAAACCGCGCACGACTTTTATGTAGAGCGTCTTGTCCCAAGGACGTATGTTCTGCTTCTGGTCATAGGCGACATACAACACCGCGCCGTTGCTCGCTTCAACCGTTACGTAGTTTGGCGCGCCCGAGTCCTCGAACTGCGGTTTCCCCATATCGCTGGCGAAGCGGTGGACGATCTTGATGCTGCCCGTGTCGTCTATACCAAAGCGCCCTGCCGTGTAAGTGAGTACGAAGGACTGATAGCAGCCCGCCTCGAACTCGCCACCCGGCTCGATGCGCGCACTCCCCATCAGCTCCGGTAAGTATTGTGCGTGTGGCATATGCGAGGCGACCGTGGTCTCGTTGTATAAGCGCGCGGCTTGCGTGCGCAGAAACATCTGCAACTTAGGAACGCGTGAGTGCGCCCATACCGTACACGGCAATGGCCTGTCTTGCATCTTCGGGTTGCGTTGCACGGTCCTAAGATGTTAGAGAACCTCGAGCAAACATCGACGGAGGTCACGCATGATTTTCAGCTCTGTACCGTCGGCGCCTGACCCAACCCGTGCGCGTATAGGCGAGCTGTACCGCGGCGACGAAACCCACGTCGTCGAAGAGTTGATGGAGGCGGCGCAGCTACCGCGTGAGACCTTGGACCGTATCGCCCAGCGCGCGCGCGGTCTGGTCGTCAAAGTGCGTGAGCAACGCATCGGGCGCGGTGGTATCGATGCTTTTCTCCACGAGTACGAGCTATCCAGTCAAGAGGGGGTCGTGCTCATGTGCTTGGCGGAGGCGCTGTTGCGCATCCCCGACGCGGAGACCGCCGACCGGTTGATCCGCGACAAGCTGGGTCCGGCTGACTGGGAGCAGCACCTTGGGCACAGCGACTCTTTGTTCGTCAACGCATCGACCTGGGCCCTGATGCTCACGGGGCGCGTGGTCAATCTGCAAGAGTTTCAGGACAGGTCGCTGAAATCGGTTCTCGGCAGACTCGTCGGGCGTGTGGGTGAGCCCGTGATCCGGCAATCGGTCACCCAAGGTATGCGGATCCTGGGGCGTCAGTTTGTCATGGGGCGCACGATTGACGAAGCGCTGACGCACGCCGCCGAAGACCGGCTACAAGGCTATACGCATTCCTTTGACATGCTGGGCGAAGCCGCACGCACGGCGGCCGACGCGGAGCGCTATTTTCGCGCTTACGACCATGCGATCGGCGTGCTCGGTGCGAAATCCACGGCAGGCGCGTCGACGCTGGACAACCCGGGTATCTCGGTCAAGCTCTCCGCGCTGCACCCGCGCTACGAGTACGCGCAGCGAGCGCGCGTGATGAACGAGCTGTTGCCACGCCTGCTGGAGCTTGCGGAGCACGCCTGCCGCGTGAACATCGGCTTTACCATTGACGCGGAAGAGGCTGACCGGCTCGAGATCTCACTCGACGTGCTGGAGCAGGTCTGCGCCACACCGTCGCTGGACGGATGGCCGGGTTTGGGTCTCGCGGTACAGGCGTATCAAAAGCGGGGGCTTGCCGTCGTCGACTGGCTGGGCGAGCTTGCGCAGCGTTACCAACGCCGTTTGTGTGTCCGGCTGGTCAAGGGCGCGTACTGGGACACCGAGGTGAAGCTGGCGCAAGAGGGCGGGCTCGACGGTTATCCCGTGTTCACCCGCAAGGCCTCCACCGATGTCTCCTATCTGGCCTGTGCCCGGCGCTTGTTGAAGAATGAGGCGGCCTTTTACCCACAGTTCGCCACGCACAACGCGCATACCTTGGCCGCCGTCCTGGAGATGGCGCGTGAGGGACAGTCCTTCGAGTTCCAGCGTTTGCACGGCATGGGCGAGGCCCTTTATGCGCAAGTCGTCGCGCCAGACGGGGGACCGAGATGTCGCGTGTACGCGCCCGTCGGCAGCCACGAGGACCTGCTGGCGTATCTGGTGCGCCGTCTTCTGGAGAACGGCGCCAACAGCTCTTTTGTCAACCGCATCGTCGATGAGAACGCGCCCATAGAGGAAATCATCGCGGACCCGGTGCTCAAGCTCAGACGGCTCAACCAAATCCCCCATCCAAGGATCCCGTTACCCGCGGACCTCTACCAACCCGAGCGTCGCAACGCTGTGGGCATAGCGCTTGCGGACAGCCGTGCCTTGCTCCCGCTCGCCAAGGCGATGGAGGCGGCGGCGAGCGGCCCACCCTGGCAAGCCGCACCGCTGGTCGGTGGGGTCGCCCAAGAGGGTCCCACGCGCGAGGTGCACAGCCCGAGCGACCAGCGCCGCCGGGTCGGCACGGTGTGCGACGCGCTCGTCGAGCACGTGGACCCGGCCATGCGGCGCGCCGAGCGTGCCGCCGTTGCCTGGGACGATGCGGGCGGTGCGGCACGCGCATCGTGTCTGGAGACCATGGCGGACCTGCTCGAGCAGCACATGCCCGAGATGATGGCGCTCGCCGTATGCGAAGCCGGCAAGACCATCCCCGACGCCGTCGCCGAGGTTCGCGAAGCGGTGGATTTTTGCCGCTACTACGCGGCGCAGTGCCGCTGCCACTTCGCTAAGGCCAGCGTGCTCCCGGGGCCGACCGGCGAGCACAACCAGATTTCCTTGCACGGTCGCGGTGTATTTGTGTGCATCAGTCCGTGGAACTTCCCCCTGGCGATATTCACGGGCCAGGTGTCGGCCGCCTTGGCCGCGGGCAACGCGGTCGTCGCAAAGCCAGCCGAGCAGACCGCGCTAATCTCGGCCACCGCGGTACGGCTTTTTCACCGGGCCGGCGTCCCCCCCGACGCCTTACAGCTTTTACCGGGTGACGGTGCAAGCATCGGGCAAGCGCTCGTCGACCATCCTGCGACCGCGGGCGTCGCGTTTACCGGCTCGACCGAGACCGCGCGCGGTATACAACGCGCGCTCGCCGCCAGGGATGGAACCATTGTCCCGCTTATCGCCGAAACCGGCGGTCAGAACGCGATGATCGTCGACTCCTCCGCGCTGCCCGAGCAGGTGGTGCGAGACGTGATCGCATCGGCGTTTCAAAGCGCCGGACAGCGCTGCTCGGCGCTACGTGTCTTGTTCGTGCAAAAAGACATCTCCGACAAGCTGATCGAGATGCTCACCGGCGCCATGGCCGAGCTTCAGACCGGCGACCCTTCCTTGCTTGCCACCGACATCGGCCCCGTCATAGACCGAGAGGCGCAGGCGACGCTCGAGCGCCACGCCGAGCGCATGGAGCGTGAGGCGCGTTTGCTTTTCAAATGCGAGCTCACCGACGCATGCGCGCACGGCACCTTTTTTGCGCCACAGGCATTCGAGATAGAGAGCATCGGTCAGCTCGAGCGTGAGGTCTTCGGCCCCATACTCCATGTGGTGCGTTTTCCGGCGGACGCGTTGGACGAGGTGGCGGACGCCATCAATGCGACGGGTTACGGGCTCACGGTGGGCGTACACAGCCGCATAGACGAAACCGTCGCGCACTTGACCCGGCGGCTCAGAGTCGGAAACGCCTACGTCAATAGAAACCAGATCGGCGCCGTCGTGGGAGTACAACCCTTTGGCGGTGAGGGGCTTTCGGGCACGGGGCCAAAGGCCGGCGGTCCACACTACTTGTTCCGCTTCGCCACCGAGCGAACGCTGAGTATCAATACCACCGCTCAGGGTGGGAACGCGTCGCTGATGTCGCTGCAAGAGGAGCCGTAGCCGAGCCGACATCACTGTCCAGACCGCGCTTGCCCGGGCGCGTCGCGTGGCCCGAACGGACCGGGGCTCGGGCGGGCTCGTTGTTCGAATGCAAAGCGGCGCCTTGCCGCACATCCGCGCGGGCGAGTGGTGTATCCTCGGGCTAGAGTTCATAGAGACTAGGAGTCGGCGTCATAAAAGGAGAGACGGTGTGAGCGCCCAAGTCGCAGAAGAGCTAGCCAATGCCCCCTTTGGCACGGTATTCGCCAAACACATGGCGGTTTGTTGGTTCCGCAACGGCCAATGGTCGGCGCATGAGATCACCCCCACCCAGCCCTTGGCGCTACACCCCGCGGCCCATGTGCTCCACTATGCGAGCACCTGCTTCGAAGGGCTCAAGGCCTACCGCTGGGCGGACGGAAGCATACGAGTGTTTCGCCTGGACATGCATACGGCACGGATGCAACAGAGCGCGCGCTTGCTCTGCCTGCCCTTCCCAGGTGTGCAAGCGCTGGCCACGATGGTCCGCGAGGCCGTGGCGACCGCGCGCGTTACCGTGCCAAGCGCACCCGGTTCGCTCTACATACGCCCCACCTTGATTGGCACCGAGCCCAACATCGGCGCCGCGGGCGCACCGCCGGGCGAAGCGTGCTTGTACGTTTTGCTCTCCCCCGTCGGCAGCTATTTCGGTGATTCGCAGGCGGGAGTGCGCATCGTCATCGAGGATGAGCAAATGCGCTCTACGCCCGATTTCGGTATGGCGAAAACGGGCGGCAACTATGCCTCGGCGCTGCGGCATGTCGTCAGCGCCAAACGCGAACACCAGGCTGTTCAAGTCTTGTTTTGTCCCGGCGGCGACGTCCAGGAGACGGGCGCTTCGAACTTCTTGCTGCTCAATGACGACGAGATACTGACCAAGCCCTTGGACAAGTCTTTCCTACACGGGGTGACGCGTGACTCCATACTCAGGCTTGCCGAACGTCTCGGCTATCGCGTGGTGGAACGCGACTTCAGCGTCGCCGAGCTGTTCGAGCGGATCGCGCGAGGAGAAGCTGCGCTCTCGGGCACCGCGGCCGTGCTCACCGGCGTGGGGTCGGTGGTGTACAAAGGCAAGATACATACCGTGGGCGACGGCATCATCGGACCGAACACGCGTCGCCTGTGCGACGCGCTCACCGCGATACAGCGAGGCATCGCGCCGGACGAGTTTGGCTGGCTTAGCGAGGTCTAACTTGGCAAAGTCCCGCAAACGCACCAAGTGGGCGGTCGTAAAAGAGCACCGGCGTCGTCGGCGACAAAAGCCATCTACCGAAGTATCAGCCGTGGGTGGCGTTCGCATCGCTGACGTGCCCACGCCGGAGGCGGACGACCAGACGGCGCCAGAGCAAAGAACAGCGGACTGACCGGCTTCGAGCGTTCGTACATGTCCGGCTGCCCATGGTTTATGAATGCCAGAGAGTTCGATGACAAGTCAGACAGGAGCAGGAAGGCGTGCTTTGTCCCCGCCGATAGGCTAGCCCGGCCCGGGCTCCCGAAACAATAAGCGGTCTAGAATGGCAAGACAAAAACCGCAAAGGTTGAGCCCTACCAGGGCTCGTGCACGTAAGCAGCTCCCGGTAGCCGAATTTCGCTCGACTGTGCCCGGAACGATGTTTCCGACGCTGGCTGATGCAGCGACGCAGACGGTGATGGCAATTCTTTTCCAGCTCGAGCGAAGCCAATGGTGGACCCCAGAGGACCTCCATGCCCACCAATTTAGGCAACTCGACGCCGTACTGCGACATGCGCAAAAGAACGTGCCCTTCTACCGGCAGCGACTGCTTCAGGCGGTTGGCGACAATCCCGCGCCGCTCACGCCTGA
>CAJHYW010000271.1_pt1 | contig 21946 bp, 19 predicted proteins | sample 9198811 | NCBI WGS metagenome assembly CAJHYW01 (sample SAMEA7708378, study PRJEB35096) | sediment metagenome | biome: marine neritic benthic zone biome [ENVO:01000025]; feature: sediment [ENVO:00002007]; material: shallow marine sediment [ENVO:03000034] sea grass bed [ENVO_01000059] ...
CCAGGCTCGGTGCAGGGCACCAAGCTGCTCGCCGCGGTCTACCTGCGGCAAGGCAACGCAGGCAAAGCCATCGAGATGTTGGAACCCTTGCTTGAGGTCGCCCCGCAAGACGCTCAGCTCTTGGCGATGCTCGGCAGCGCTTACATGACCGAGCGCGACTTTGCGCGGGCCACCGAGCTTCTAAGCGCGGCCGCCAAAGTCGCGCCCGATGTCGCCGCGATCCGCACGCAACTCGGTGTGAGCCATCTAGCGGCCGGGGACACACGGGTTGGGATGGAGGCCTTGGAGTCCGCCGTCGAGCTGGACCCCGGTTTCGCGCGCGCCGATTTCATACTGGCTTTGGTCAACCTTCAGCAGCGGCGCTTCGATGAGACCTTGGCCATCGCGCGCAGACTCTCCGAGCGAGAGCCGGAGAACCCCGTTCCTTTTAACCTCATGGCAGCCGCATACGAGGGGCAGGGTGACACCGACAAGGCCCGCGAGCTCTATGAGCGGGCGCTGAGCGTACTGCCCTCCTACCAGACGGCGAAGCTCAATCTCGCCCGTCTAGACCTGATAGGGGGCGACACCGCGGCGGCGCGGTCCCGCTACAACGAAGTCTTGCAGGCACAACCGAACAACTATGTGGCACTGACCTCGCTGGCACGTCTGTTACTCCATACGCAACAGGTAGCCGAGACGGTCAAGCTGCTCGAGCAAGCCCGAGAGTCCAATGCCAGGGGTGTAGATGCCCGATTGCTGCTGAGCACGATCTACCGTGGGTCACGGCGGACCGGCGATGCCCTGGAGATAGCCGAGGAAGCGGCCGCAATCGCGCCGAAGGAACCGAAAGTCTTGTTAGTGCTCGCTCAGGCGCAGCTCGCCGCGGGTCAGGTCGACGCATCGGTGCAGACCTGCGAGCGTGCGGCTGAGCTCGACCCGCAGTCGCACCAAGCCGCATTTCAGCTCGGGCTTGCGCAAGTTCAAGCGGGGCGACTGGACGCAGCGAAGACCGCTTTTCGCCGAGCGCTAGAGCTCGCCCCGGACTTCTTGGCAGCCGACTTAAGCCTGGCGGCAATTGCGGTTCGCGAAGGTCATCCGGAGCAGGCGCTGCAAATTGCCGCAGACATCAAGGACCGCTTTCCCGAGCGCGCCGACGGCTACATGCTCGAGGGCGAGGTCCGAATGCGTGAAGAGGATTTCGAGTCCGCGGTGCAGCAGTTCGAGACCGCGCTGCAATACGCGCAGACCAACCGCGTGGTGCTCAAGCTCGCCGGCGCGCAAAGGGCAAACGGCCATCCGGAGCGCGCACAACGCACGCTGGCCGATTGGCTGGAGCGACATCCAGACGACGTCCCCGTCCGGCTGTCCCTGGCCGACTCATATTTACAGGGCGAGCGGCAGGCACTGGCGCAAGAACAATACGAAGCCGTGCTACAACATCAGCCAAACAATGCCCTCGCGCTCAATAACCTAGCGTGGATCTACCACGAGTCCGGCGACGATCGTGCCCTGGAGCATGCAAGACGCGCTTATGAGACGGTACCGGAACGCGCAGAGATCATAGATACCTATGGCTGGTTGTTGGTGCAAAGCGGCAATGTGCAACGCGGGATTGCGCTGCTAGACAACGCCGTCGAAAAAGCGCCACAGATCAGCAGCATACGCTACCATCTCGCCGCGGGACTTGCCGAAGCCGGTGAACGACGAAAAGCCCGCGAGACGTTGGCGCTGTTGCTCGCCTCAGGCGAAGACTTTAGCGAGCGTGAGGCCGCGCAAACGCTGCTAGACAAATTGAACTCGGAGAAGATCCTGGAGGTGCTCGACGACTAAGGGGTGGTACCGGCGCCCTATCGCCACAGCGGCCTAGCATAGGCAGCTAAGGGCTCAGTTGAATCGTCGAGCCGATGGGGATTACAATCCGCTATCAATACAAACGATTATGAGCGCTGGAATCAACCAGCGCCGGGCGGTCGCGCAGCACGCGCCACTGTCACGTTAGGAGGAATACCAATCCGTAGCGAGCATCGCTGCCATCGGTCGTCGCAACACCCTCGGTTTGGCGCCGCGCTCGGTATACGCAGCGCAGGGGCATTCAGGTTTGCGCAACTGTCAGGGCCCACGCGGCGTTTGAGAACCGTTCCAGCAACCGTCCGGCGGCTAGACACGTTGGCATCGACGGTGGGCGCATGCGCTATGCGACTCACCTCGCGCACTCTTTGCACAGGCCAAGGATGAGAACCTATGTCGGATGAGAACAACGCCTACGTCCGCTTTGCAGACGTGCAAAAAAGCTACGACGGGGAGACCCTGGTCGTAAAGAATCTGAATCTAGACATTGCCGCGGGCGAATTCTTGACCATGCTGGGACCATCGGGTTCCGGTAAGACGACATGCTTGATGATGCTTGCGGGTTTCGAAACCGCAACCCACGGCGACATCATCCTCGATGGACAACCGATCAACGACGTCGCGCCACACCGGCGCAATATCGGCATGGTGTTCCAGAATTACGCGCTTTTCCCACACATGACGGTCAATGAAAATCTCGCCTTCCCCTTGGAGGTGCGAAAGGTGGACAAGGCCGAAATCGAGACGCGTGTGCGCAAAGCCTTGGACATGGTAGAGCTCGGCGTCTTTGGCAACAGGCGCCCCGCACAGCTATCGGGCGGGCAGCAGCAACGTGTTGCCGTGGCGCGCGCGTTGGTTTTCGAACCCAAGCTGGTCTTGATGGACGAGCCGCTCGGCGCGCTGGACAAACAGCTTCGCGAGCAAATGCAGTACGAGATTAAGCATATACACGAGAGTCTCGGCGTGACCGTGGTGTACGTAACGCACGACCAGAGCGAGGCGCTCACCATGTCGAACCGCATCGCGGTGTTCAACGACGGGATCATCCAGCAGCTCGCCCCGCCCGAGGCGCTTTACGAGCTACCGGACAACGCGTTCGTGGCGCAATTTATCGGCGAGAACAACAAGCTGGTAGGCACGGTAACGGAGTTCAGCGGTAGAAACTGCATGGTCAGCGTGGAAGACGGGAATATCGTCGAGGCCTTAGCCGTCAACGTCCACAATGTCGATGTGCCGACGACGCTGTCGCTGCGACCGGAACGCGTCTTTGTGCGCCCGGATAAAGGCAGCTGCCCGAATATTTTCCAGGCCAAGGTGCAGGAGCTGATCTACCTTGGCGACCACGTGCGTACGCGTGTGACCCTACTGGGCCACGATGACTTTGTAATAAAGATTCCAAATTCGGCGGGACACCAGCATCTCAAGCTCGGCGACGAGGTCGAAGTTGGTTGGATGGCGGAGGACTGCCGGGCACTCGACGCAGGCTAGCGGAGCGCCGGGTACGGAGTGTCTTTTGAAGGGAAGTCGCGGGGATAAGGAGAATTGGCCGTCGTCGTATTATGACGGGCCAGCCACGACGTCTGACTGTAACGGTGAAAAACGATATTGGAGATTTTGTCATGAATAAACTTGCTAGAAGCACATGTGTAGCTGCTGCGAGCGCTGTCGCCATGAGTTTGATGGCGACGGTGCCGGTATCGGCTGCGGAGTCTTTAACCGTCGTCTCATGGGGAGGCGCTTATACGAGAAGCCAACTCAAGGCCTACCATGAACCATTTGAGAAGAAGACGGGCATCAAGGTCAATTCTGAGGACTACAACGGCGGTATCGCGCAAGTAAAGGCACAGGTCGAATCCAACAATGTCAAATGGGACGTGATCGACCTCGAGCCATCCGATGCCGAACGCGGTTGTGCCGAGGGTGTATTGGAGGAGCTGGACCCAGCGTTCTTACCGCCCGCGCCCGACGGCACGCCTGCCGTGGATGACTTCGTCGCCGGTGCGATCGGCGACTGCCACGTCGCGAGCATCGTGTGGTCCACTGTATACGCCTACGATAGCGACAAGTTCCCGGGCGACAAACCGGCCACGATCGCCGATTTTTTTGATGTCAAAAAGTTCCCCGGCAAACGCGGTCTACGCAAGACACCGCTGGTAAACCTGGAGTGGGCTTTGTTGGCGGACGGCGTGCCGCTGAACGAAGTGTACGCGACGCTCGAGACCGATGAAGGTCGCGAACGTGCCTTCAAGAAGCTCAAATCGATCAAGGACCATGTGGTTTGGTGGGAAGCCGGCGCACAGCCACCGCAAATGCTCGCCGACGGCGAGGTGGCCATGACCTCCGCTTATAACGGTCGTCTGTTCAACGCCATAGCCAAGGAAAAGAAGCCGTTTGTTATCGTCTGGGACGGACAAATCTGGGGGCTCGACGTCTTCAGTATCGTCAAAGGAACACCCAACCTCGAGGCCGCGATGGAGTTCGTGAGCTTCTCCACCGACACCCAACGACTCGCCGACCAGGCCCGCTGGATTTCCTATGGCCCGGCACGTAAGTCATCGGTGGCGCTGATTACGACGCACGCCGAAACCGGCACACCGATGGCGGACCATATGCCGACGGCGCCGCAGAACTTTAACAATGCCTTGGCCAATAACGTGGAGTTCTGGGCCGATAACCAAGACGAGTTGAGCGAGCAGTTCAACACCTGGCTTGCCCGGTAGTCAGTGTACCGTGGGGGCGGAATTTTTCCGCCCCCGCGCGACTTGTGGGTTTGTCATGGTGCGGTGAGCATGTTCGGCCACGCCACTGAAAAGAGGGCAGGGTCATGAAGCTTCACGATACATTGATGCTCGTCGGCGGTACGCTGGCGGTCATGGGCGCCGCATCCAGCGCTGACGCAACCGATGCCTTGACGGTAGTATCCTGGGGTGGCGCCTACACCAACAGCCAAGTCAAAGCTTATCACCAGCCGTTCGAGAAAAAGACCGGCATCAAGGTAAATTCTGAAGACTACAACGGCGGTTTGGCGCAGGTCCGCGCCCAGGTCGAAACCGGAAACGTCATCTGGGACATCGTCGATCTGGAGTTGTCCGATGCGGTGCGCGGCTGCGATGACGGATTGCTGGAGAAGCTGGACGCTGCCCAATTGCCACCGGCGCCCGACGGTACCCCGCCGCAGGACGACTTCATCCCCGGTACTCTGCTCGAGTGCGCGGTGGGTGAGATCGTCTGGTCCACCGTCGTGGCCTTTGACAGGTCCAAATTCCCGGAATCGCGTCCTTGGACCATCCAGGACTTCTTTGATGTCGAGCGCTTTCCGGGGAAACGTGGGCTGCGACGCAGTCCCAGGGTCAACCTAGAATGGGCCTTGATGGCGGACGGCATACCCACCGCGCAAATCTACGAGGTGTTGGCAACACAAGAAGGGATCGACCGGGCATTCCGCGTCTTGGACAAAATCAAGTCACACGTCGTATGGTGGGAGACGGGTGCCCAGCCACCGCAGCTTTTGGCTGATGGCGAAGTGGTCATGACCTCCGCGTACAACGGGCGCTTGTACAACGCCATTTTCAAAGAAAAGAAACCTTTTGAGATTATCTGGGACGGACAGGTTTGGGATATCGACCTGTGGGGGATCGTAAAGGGCACGCGCAATTTGGACGCCGCGCTCGAGTTCGTAAAGTTCTCGACCGACACGCAGCGTTTGGCCGACCAGGCAAAGTACATTTCTTATGGGCCGGTACGGCGTTCCTCGATGGCAATCGTCAACGCAAAAGTGCGTCCCCACTTACCCACCTCGCCTGACAACTTTGCGAACTCGCTGCAAAACGACTTCGAATGGTGGGCGGATAACCAACAGGAAATGGACGAGCGGTTTACAGCATGGCTTGCCAAATGAGCACACAGCTAACCCCTGCGGTGAACCACCCGACGACATAGGAACGAGCTATGGCAACTGCACAAGACGCGATGCGGTACGAGGTCGTTGGCGGGCAATCGCTCAAAGCCGCCCTTGCCCGCGCCGAACGACGCAACAAGATCAAGGCGATGCTGCTGGTGTTGCCGCTGCTCATATTCATCAGCTTCGCGTTTCTCGCACCCATCGTGTTCATGATGTACCAAAGCATCAACAACCCGGTCCTAGGTGAACGCTTTCCCAAAACGTTGGCTGCGCTGGCGGAATGGAACCCGGCCGGTGCGCCCACGCCACCCGAAGACGTCTATGCCGTTTTTGCCGAGGAGCTCGCCCGCGCAAACAAAGAGCGCACCATAGGTAAAGCCGCTACCCGGCTCAATTACGACAAAGGCGGTATGCGGAGCCTGATCACCAAGACGGCGCGGAAGATCAGCCGCGTGCAGGTGGGTCCGTTTATGGATGGAAAATGGAAGGACGAGTTTCTCAAGATCGATAAGGACTGGGGCGACCGCGACGTCTGGGCAACCATCAAGAATGCCGGTGACCGCTACACGATCGGTTACTACCTCAAGGCGCTCGATATGAAAAAGGGTGCCGAAGGCAGCATCGTCGCCGAGCCGGAAAGCCGCCAGCTCTACTTCCTGACCGGCTGGCGCTCGGTGTGGGCGCGCACGTTCTGGATCAGCGCGCTCGTGACCGTGTTCTGCGTACTGCTGGGCTATCCAGTCGCCTACTTGCTGGCCAACTTACCGCTTCGAATCAGTAATTTGTTGATGATTCTGGTACTGCTCCCGTTTTGGACATCATTGTTGGTGCGAACGACGGCTTGGGTCGTGGTACTGCAAACCGAAGGCGTTTTGAACGATCTCCTCATGAAGCTTCACCTGATCGATGAGCGCATCCAGCTCATCTTCAATCGCTTTGGCGTGATCGTGGCGATGACCCATATCTTGCTACCCTTTATGATTTTGCCGATTTACAGCGTCATGAAGAACATCAAGCCGAGCTACGAGCGCGCCGCCCGGTCTCTCGGAGCCACCCCATGGACGGCCTTCTGGCGGGTATATTTCCCCCAATCCCTCGCGGGTATCGGCGCCGGGGGTTTGCTGGTGTTTATCCTCGCGCTTGGCTACTACATCACCCCGGCCTTGGTCGGTGGACCAACCGACCAGCTGGTGAGCTATTTTATCGCCGACCATACAAACCGATCCCTCAACTGGGGACTTGCCGCGTCGCTCGGTGGCATCTTGCTGGGCGGGGTTCTCGTGGTGTACATCCTGTACGACAAACTCGTCGGCATTGACAACATGAAACTGGGTTGAGACCGTGATTACTATCTTGCTCTATGGCCTGCTGTTTCTGATCTTCGCTATCGCCGTGGTCTATTCGATCAAAGCGCTGCGAAACCTGCCCCCCTACATCGGGCCGCTCGGCAAAGCCTGGTTTATAACATTTCGCGTGATCTGCGGTTTGATCCTGTTGTACCTGATCTTACCCATCTTGGTGATCATCCCCTTGTCCTTCAACGCCGAACCCTATTTCACCTACCCGATGCCGGGATTCAGCATGCGCTGGTACGAGGATTTCTTTGTCGGTGAAAAATCCGACATATGGCAACTCGCCATCAAGAACAGCATCATCATCGCGGTTTTTGCCACCATCATCGCCACATTTTTGGGGACCGTGGCGGCCGTCGGCTTGAGCAATAGCCGACTGCCTGCCAAGACCTTTCTCATGGGGCTGCTGATCTCACCGATGATCGTGCCCTTGGTGATCACGGCCGTGGGCATGTACTTCTTCTACTCGCTGATGGGAATTACACCCCGACAGCTTGCGGAGATTTGGAGTGGTCTGCATCTTTTTCCGATCATAATGGCGCATGCTGCGCTGGGCATGCCCTTTGTCGTCATTACGGTAACCGCTACCCTGGTCGGGTTCGACAAGAGCTTGACGCGCGCGTCTGCGAGTCTTGGTGCGCATGGCTTTAGGACCTTTTTCAAGGTGACCGTCCCGCTAGTGATGCCGGGCATGATTTCAGGCGCGCTGTTCGCTTTCATCACCTCCTTCGACGAGGTGGTCATAGTGCTGTTCCTGGCCGGTGTGGAAGAACGCACCATCCCGCGTCAGATGTTCTCGGGTATCCGCGAACAGATCAGTCCCACGATTCTAGCGGTCGCGACGGTGCTCGTGGTCTTGTCGATCTTCCTGCTCACGACGCTGGAGTGGTTGAGAAGACGTAATGAACGGATGCGTGGCATGTCGCCTGCATAGCGCAGAAGCTCGGTGGGGGCTGTCTTAGGATCGTTTCGTTCGCCGCTGCCCGCTCGTGTTGTGGGCTCTTCGGTTGCAGCGTTTTTGCTCGAAGCATTTTGGGTCGTCAGAACCGAGACTCCACCTACAGTATGCTGCGGTATAAACATCACAGGAGTGATCGATGATAAGCGCAATTCTCGTAGCAACGGACGCCTCACCGGCCTCGAACAAGGCCATCGACATGGCAGCCGATATGGCCGCCAAGTACGACGCCTCCTTGGCGTTGCTCTATGTGATCAGAGAAATGCAGCTTCCCGACGAGCTGCGCAACATGGCGGAAGTCGAGAAGATTGCCGGACCTCGCGCCGAGGTGCTCCAGTTTGTGGCGGGCAAGATACTGCACGACGCGGAGACCCGGGCCAAAGACCACGGAGCCGCACGGGTGGAGAGCATCACGCGCGAAGGCGACCCGGCGTCGTGCATCATCGAAGAGGCAAAGGGGCGAAGTGTAGACTTGGTGGTAATGGGCACGCGCGGTCTGGGGCAAGTGAAAGGAATGCTGCTCGGGAGCGTGTCGCGGAAAGTCAGCAACCTGGCGGATGTCAATTGTCTTATCGTTCGAGGCTAAATGCGTTGGCGCGTATACTGTCTTTTTTTGCACTGATGGTGCTGGCACAGCTTGGCACGGGCGCGTACGCTCAAAGTACCAGCTTGGCACTGTGCACGGCGTCGGAGACGGGGAACTACTACTGGGCGGGCAAGCAAATCCGCCAAGCGGCCGACAGCGCCAGGCTGGATGTGGTCGTTGTCGCGACGAGGGGCTCCATGGATAACCTCGAGCGGCTCTCCCGGCGCCAATGCGATGCGGCCATCGTGCAAATCGACGCCTACCTCGTCTTTCAAGAACGTCATGCGAGCAACCGACTCGAGCTCGAGCGACCGCTTTTTCTCTACGACGAGTACGTGCACCTGGTCTGTAACCGAGACGCGAAGCTCGAGCGAATACAGGACTTGCTGGACGAAGCCACCAACCACACTGTCTTGGTTGGAAACCCAGCGAGCGGTTCTGCATCAACCTGGAATTCCTTTGGGTTCTCGGAACCGGGCTATACCCGTGTTAGGTCGCGTGAGGTGGGTGGTAATGCCGCGCTCGAGTCGATTCTCAACGGCGATGCAACATGTATGATGATGGTCACGGGTCTTCGCTCGCCATTCACCCGCCAGGTCGAAAACGAACGCGACCGTCTGCAGATTATCGACGTGAACGACGCAGCCTTTCGAAAGGCCAAGTTCGCCGGCGACCGGATCTACAATCGCCGGCAGATTCCGGCGAGCACCTATCCGAGTCTACAAGACGGCGAAGACGTCCAGAGCGTCAGCGTGAGCGCGATGCTCATCGTGCGCGCGGAATGGGCAGAGATGAACAGCGCCGCGCACGACAGCTTTGTCCGGGCGGCTGGCGCCGCCCAACCTGCAATCAGCAAGCGCGTCAGCAACTAATTCACCCAAGGGGTATCAGCAAAGAATGGGACCGGCGGGTCGATGATCAGATCCCGTATGTACTCTTGTGCCTGCGCCTCGGTCATCGGCGCGCGCAGCGACCAGTGCTTTATGCTGTGGTCCTCCACCGCAAACAAGGCTAGAACACCACGATGATTGCAAAAGTGGTAACCGCTTTCCTGACATCCGTTACGTATTCGCTCATAGATGACATCAAGACACGCGAAGCACAGTTGCGGCGGAATTTCGTGGTGGTCGCACTCGCTTGTCATTATCACGGCTGCATGCCTGAAGATCGGTAGATTCTCGACCTTTTGCTCAGGCTTAGCTGTGATGCAGGTCCATGTTTCACCCGAGCCGGGGCAAGCGCCTGGCGCTCTACGACCCTTCTCCGTTCGGACCCGCGCGCGTGCGCAAGGCCCGGTTGACCGCGGACAACACCGCGCACAGCGATGCCGTAACGATATTCGAGTGCATCCCCACGCCAAACAAAGAGCCTTCGCCGTTTGTTTGCACCTCGACATAAGCCACGGCGGTCGCGTCCGCACCGGTCCCAGCCGCATGCTCATGGTAGTCGACCACCCGGAAATCCAGCTCACACTCCGCCCGGAGCGCGTCCATGAAGGCATCGATGGGACCGTTCCCTTTACCGTGTATGACACGCTCGCCCTCGCTGTCGCGGATGGTGGCGGTCAGACGGCGTATCTCTGAAGCATGTGTGTCGGGTACAGTCCGATAATCGACAAAGGAAAAGGGCGTTCGGCACTCGAGGTACTCTTGTTTGAAGGCTGACCAAATATCGCTGGAGCTCAGCTCCCGGCCGGTGTTATCCGCAATGCCTTGCACCATCGAGCTAAACTCGACCTGCAGGCCGCGCGGCAGGTTGATGCCGTAGTCGGTCTCCAGCAAATAGGCGATGCCACCTTTACCCGACTGGCTGTTGACTCGAATGACCGCTTCATAGGTCTTGCCGATATCGGCTGGGTCGATCGGCAGGTAGGGCACCTCCCACAACCCTTGGTTTGAACGAGACAGCGCGGCAAATCCCTTTTTGATGGCGTCCTGGTGTGAGCCCGAGAAGGCCGTGTGCACCAGTTCCCCGGCATAGGGGTGCCTGGGATGCACCGGTAGCTGGTTGCAGTACTCGACGTCGTGCACGATAGAATCGATGTTGGATAGATCCAGCCCCGGGTTGACGCCTTGCGTGTACAGGTTGAGCGCAAGCGTCACAACATCCACGTTACCGGTGCGTTCACCGTTCCCAAACAAAGTGCCCTCCACTCGGTCGGCGCCCGCCATCACCGCAAGCTCGGCCGCCGCGACCGCCGTTCCCCGGTCGTTGTGCGGATGCACGCTCAGCACGATGGACTCACGGTTGCGAACATGGCGCGAGAACCATTCGATCTGATCGGCAAAGGTGTTTGGCGTTGCCATCTCCACCGTCGCGGGCAGATTTAGGATAGCCTTGTCGCTCTGGGTCGGTGCCCAAACGTCGATCACCGCGTCACACACCTCGACCGCGTAGTCCAGCTCCGTTCCGGTAAAGCTCTCCGGGGAGTATTGAAACACCCACTGCGTCTGCGGCTGCGCTTGCGCGAGCGCCCTCACCTTCCGCGCACCGGACACCGCGATGTCCTTTATGCCGTCGCGGTCGAGCCCAAACACGACGCGACGCTGGAGCGTTGAGGTCGAGTTGTACAGATGAACGATGGCACGCCGCGCGCCAACCAAGGACTCGAAGGTGCGCTCGATAAGGTGCTCTCTGGCCTGTGTGAGCACCTGGATGGTTACATCGCTCGGGACAATGTCCTCCTCGATGAGGCTGCGCACGAAGTCGAAGTCGGTTTGCGAAGCGGAAGGAAACCCGACCTCGATTTCCTTGAATCCCAGCTTCACGAGCAGATCGAACATCCGGCGCTTGCGCTCCGGCCCCATCGGTTCGACCAGCGCCTGGTTGCCGTCGCGCAGGTCCACGCTGCACCACGTCGGCGCCTCGCGGATCACGCGTGAAGGCCAGCTCCGGTCTGGCAAGTCGATGGGCTCAAAGGGGACATACTTCTGCGAAGGATTGTTCAACATGGTCTTGGTCCAATTGAAACCGACCCGCGCCGACAGCGGTGCATACAGGGGAATACACACGAATGGCCGCGGTGGTGCGGGTGGTGGCAAAAGAAGGCTTGGGAAAGTGCTTTAGCTGTTATAGCCATTAATCACGGCACGTGTAGCGAACGAACTCATACCAACGGGTCCCGGCTCTCTCTAGGAGGCCGGGCTCGTCAGTCGCAGGTCCAGTCGTTCGAAGCGCCGTGTAAACATGCCGCTAGCTTAGTGACCCGCCGGGCCGGAGTCAAACGGGGGCGTCAGGCCTCGCTTACGACGCCTGCTGGTTCGAGTCTATCGGGACCCGTAGAAACCGCACGCTCGGGTCACCCCCCGGCGGACCATCGTAGTACAAAAAACCATCGCGCGGGTCCCAGCTAAAGACGCGACCATCGTAGGGCGCGGTCAGGGCTTGCGTCTCGGCTTCCAAGAACTCGGGCACGGCTCGCGCTGAGATACTGTTGGCGCGGATGCGCTTTTTTATACGAACCATGCGCAGCAAACCATCGGCGTCGTGCAGCGCGAGGATTTTCTGTTCCAATCGCGGTGCCACGATCTCGCTCAGAAAGCTGCCAACCGGATTGTAAACATAACCCCACGCGTTACCCGGGTCGCGACTCTCGAAAGGCCACTCGCGCGCCAACTCCGCGCTATCGAGCGCCGTCAAATCCATGACGCGCGAGAAGTAACCATAGCTCTTGTTGACCGTCGCATTGGGTTTGTACAAGACTCGCACGACGCTTGCCGGGACCGCCGACGCCTGGGCGATGGTCTTTGACTTGCTCGCGGCCATCAAGATGCTGCTGACGCGGCTGAACTCGCGTTTAGTGGCTCTTGCCAGAGAGCGTTCGACATCACTCAGGTCCCGGAGCTGCACATCGAAGGTCGGCAAGTGCCGATGCATGTAGGCTGGAGAGTCTATGAGCTGCGCGTACAAATGCGCGTCTCGTCTGAGGAGATCCAGCGCAGCCATCTTCAGCTCGTAGCTATCGGCATCGGCGAGCAAGCGACGCTGAAAAACGATATCGGCCTTGAGCGCTTCCAAGGCTCGCATCCGGCTGCGGGCCAAGAACTCTAGACCGATCTGCATGACTATGAGCCGGTGCAGCTCGCGCAAATCGCCAAGGGGCAGCCGCGGCTCGCCGATACCAGGGTCAGCCGCCGTGAAGAAGTGCGGGTAAGCGTAGAGGTCGTGATAGCGCTTGGTAAATATCTCGTTGGCGCGGCTCAGAGCGCGGACAGTGTCCGCGTTGCGTTGCAAGTAGCCAAGACAATGCTCGGCCTCGACAACACAAAGCGTGTTTGTCCCAACGACGACAGCCGGCGCAGCGACGCGGTCGTTTCCCGTCCCAAACGGCGTCAGAGAGTCCCCCGTCTCGCGGGCCATGCCGGCATTGTACCGGCGCACTTGCGCGTGTCCGTCCGCCGCCGGGTCCACCATCGGAGAGGCAAACAAACCGAGCAAGGCATAGTAACCGTTGTCAGCGTACGCAATCCGCGCAGGCTGCTCGGCCAGCCACGCCTGCGGACCCGCGCCAAGCTCGGCGTCCCATGAAAACAGCGCGTACACGGCGCTCAATAGGCCAATTGCTAGAACCAGAACCGCTTTCTTCATAGCGTACTCTTCGAGGGCTAGCGACTCGTGCTACCGCGGACAAAGCCTCTAGAAGACGCGCTAGTATAAGCCAATCGAGGGACCGGGTTTTGTGATTTGGTGGTCTCTGCAAACGTGTCCTGCGCTGCACTATGCGGACCGATCTCATGCCATCCCCACGATGGCGCCACGTAGCTGCGAATTGTCTCCAGCGGAATTTGACATTAGCATTAGGGGCCGGAACTGGGAGGATCCGAGATGAGCACGAATATTGATAGTGGAGCGGCAAGCGCGAGGGTCGCGTCGACGCCTTCTTACCGCGCAGAGCGGATGTTGGTTCGTAAACTTCTCAACACAGCGGGGAACCCGCAGGTGTGCATGCGGCTGTGGGACGGCGAAGAGATCACTACCACAACCGACGCGGTTGGCACCATCCATGTCACAGAGCGCGGGTCGCTGTACAAGCTGCTCATTTACGGCGACGTCGGCTTTGGCGACGAGTACGCCGCCGGGCGCGTCCGTATCGAGGGCGATCTTATCGAGACCTTGCGCGCGCTGTACTACGGGGAGCAGCGCGCCGAAAAGTCGGCCAACTTTTTCTTACGCCTGTCAAAGGCGCTCGCGCGCCGGCCCCGGCTGAACTCTCCGGAAGGTTCGCGGCAGAACATTCATCATCACTACGACCTGGGCAACGAGTTCTACCGTCTCTGGCTCGACAAGGAAATGCAGTACACGTGTGCCTACTTTCCCCAAACCGATATCAGCATCGAGGCGGCACAGCTCGCGAAGATGGACCACGTCTGCCGCAAGCTCCAGCTACGCCCGGGCGACCGGGTCATAGAGGCTGGGTGCGGTTGGGGTTCGCTTGCCAGGCATATGGCCAAGTATTACGGTGCTCATGTCACCGCTTACAACATCTCTCGTGAGCAAGTCGCATTCGCCACCGAGCGGGCGCGAAGCGAAGGGCTCGAGCACCAGCTTCACTACGTCGAAGACGACTACCGCAACATTAAAGGCAAGTATGATGTCTTTGTTTCGGTGGGGATGCTCGAGCATGTGGGCACGCAGAATTATCCTCAGCTCGGCGTCGTCTTGGACCGGTGCCTGCCGGAGGAAGGCCGAGGGCTGATCCACACGATCGGTCGCAATCAGGCCAAGTTGATGAACGCGTGGATTGAGAAACGGATTTTTCCGGGCGCCTACCCGCCCACTCTGCGCGAGATGATGGGTATCTTCGAGCCCTTCAACTTCTCCGTGCTGGACGTAGAGAACCTGAGGTTACACTACGCCAAGACGCTAGAACTCTGGCTAAAGCGTTACGATGAGGCGCAAAGTTACGTGCAAGACATGTTCGATGAAGAATTCGTCCGCGCCTGGAGGCTCTACTTGGCGGGGTCGGTGTCGGCGTTTCTAGCGGGCTCTCTACAGCTTTTCCAGGTCGTGTTCGCGCGCGGCGCCTATAACGGCATTCCGTGGACCCGGAAGCATCTATACTCGCCGCCAAACGCGCACTAGCTAAATCGGGGACAGTTTACTTTTTAGCGAAGCGTCACCGGAGAAAAAGTAAACTGGCGCATTTTCCCGCTATTTGACGATCAGGTCGAGCGGCCGCCGATTCATGGACTCGGCGCCGCTCGCGGTGACCCGCACCGTCTGACCAAGCGTCATCGCGCGGCCGGTGTCGCTGTTCATGAGTATCATGTGCAGGTGAAAGACCATGCTGGGTCGTGCCACGACCGAGTTACCCGTGTAGAACATCGGCCAGTCCATCCATGTAGGGGCAAAAGCCGTACCCAGGCTGTAGCCGCACGCGTTGAGCCGCGCGGTGCACGAAACTCATCCGCGGAAAAGTGAACCGGCATGCTGCGTACCCCGCGAGAGCGGGCGAGTATTGCACCCGGTCCTGGCACTGACAAGTGATGGACTGGACGCACAAATCGTACCCGCGCACTTGTAATGTTCCGTGGAAACCTGTTACTAAACGCCGCATGCCCACGAGCAGACTCGTTCTAGCAGGATGACATGAGCAGCAGAGCGCCCGTTTTGAGCTTGGCCCGAGTCGGCTTTCTGCTGGTGCCGAACTACTCGATGATTGCCTTCTCGGCGGCCGTGGAGCCGCTGCGCATGGCAAATCAGCTCAACGGGCATACGCTTTATACCTGGACGGTGCTCACGGTCGACGGGGAATCCGTGCAGGCAAGCAATGGGATGCGGGTGTTGCCCGACGGGTCTCTCAACGACCCGGGCTGCCCCCTTGATGCTGTATTTGTTTGTAGCGGTGTGCACGTCGACCAGGCCTGCAACAAGCAGGTGCTGTTCTGGCTGCGCAAGCTCGCGCACAAGCGGATCCCGCTCGGGGCCTTGTGCACCGGTAGCTATTTGCTGGCCCGCGCCGAGCTTCTGGAAGGCTATCGATGCACCATCCATTGGGAGAACATGGCCAGTCTTCGCGAGGAGTTTCCCGGCACCATCGTGACATCCGAGCTCTTCGAGATAGACCGCGACCGCTTCACGTGCTCGGGTGGGACGGCACCGCTGGATATGATGCTGAATCTAATCGGCTTTCAGCATGGGGCAGACCTGGCCGCGGCGATCTCCGAGGAATTTATCTGCGACCGGATCCGGGGCCAGAACGACCGCCAGCGTATTCCGCTCCGCCTGCATCTCGGGACCAGCCAGCCAAAGCTGATCGAGGCAGTCTCTCTGATGGAGGCAAACCTAGAAGAACCCATGAGCCTCGACGAGCTGGCGCGGCATGTGGAGTTGTCGCGGCGTCAGCTCGAACGCCTGTTCCAAAAACACCTGAGCTGTGTTCCTACCCGCTATTACCTGGAGCTGAGGCTGGCGCGGGCGCGGCGGCTACTGCTACAAACGAGCATGTCCATCGTTGACGTCGCTTTTGCCTGCGGCTTCGTCTCCGCGCCGCACTTTAGTAAGTGCTACCGAGATTTCTTTGGCATCCCGCCAAGAGACGAACGGCGTCTGCGCCGACCCGACGCCATAGCCCAAAACGCGGCGGGTTGAGCGGGTAAGCGACCCAACATACCGTCGCGGCAAACGGGGTAAGGCGTTACTGGCTAACCGTTACGTGCCCGGCGGCGCTCGGCTCTGCGCGAGCGGCGTTCCAGGTCGCTTTGCGTCTGGGAGTCGACCGTCTGTGGCGCCTCCGGCAAATGCACCACCTGACGCAAGTTGGGATAGGCAGCCGTCTTGTGCGGGATAGCCATGGCCTCGACAAAGTGCGCTTGGAAACGCGGCTCCACCGCCGTCTCCACTTTTTCTACCTGTCGCACGACATCCTCGATCTCACCTCTGGCTTTCTTGTCGAGCAGCGCAATCCGCGCCCCGGTGCCCGCGGCGTTGCCCGCGGAGTCGACGCGCGAGAGCTCGCAATCCGGGATCAACCCGAGAACCATCGCATACTTCACATCGATTTGACTGCCAAAGGCGCCCGCCAAACGAATACGGTCGACCTGCTCTATCCTGAGCCTATCCATGAGCAACCGTATACCGGCGTATAAGGCTGCTTTTGCGAGCTGGATGGCTCTGACATCGTTTTGGGTCAGCCGCAGGGTTACCTCGCCCTCGTAGAGCGTGTATGCAAAGGTGCGACCATCGGCGACGACGCGGTCGCTGCGCTCGGCGAGGGCCCCGTTGATCACCCCGTCGCGCGTAATCACGCCGGCGAGAAAGAGCTCCGCGATCAGCTCGATGATCCCGGAGCCGCAGATACCGGTGATCCCTGCGCTTCCAACGGCTTGCTCAAACCCCTCCTCGTCCGACCATTGCTCGCAGCCGATGACCTTGAAGCGCGGCTCCAAGGTCTCCCGGTCGATGCGTACGCGTTCCACCGCGCCGGGCGCGGCGCGCTGGCCGCAGCTAATCTGGGCGCCCTCGAAAGCCGGCCCGGTTGGACTGGATGCAGCCACCAAGCGCTCACGGTTACCAAGGACAATCTCGGCGTTGGTCCCCACATCGACAAGCAGAGTCATATCGTCGTGCAGATGCGGACCTTCCGATAGGATGACGCCGGCCGTGTCTGCCCCCACGTGTCCTGCAATACACGGTAGGGCGTAGACTCGAGCATTGTCGTGCACGTGCAGGTCGAGCTCGGTTGCCCAGACCGAAACGGCTTCGTCGGTCGCGAGCGCAAACGGCGCGCCGCCAAGCTCGATCGGGTTAATCCCCAGCAACAGGTGGTGCATGATAGGATTCCCGACAATAGTGACCTCGAGCACATCACTTGGCTGCAGGCCTGCTTGCTCTGCCGCCTCCGCCGCAAGCGCGCTCATGGCCTCGCGGACGACCTTTGTCATCTCGCGCTCGCCACCCGGGTGCATCATCACGTAGGAGACCCGGCTCATCAGATCTTCGCCAAATCGAATCTGCGGGTTCATCACACCGACGGAGACCAGCACCTCGCCGCTCGCCAGATCGGTGAGATGAGCGGCGATGGTCGTCGACCCGACATCGAAGGCAATACCGCACACAGTGTTTCGGTACCCGGGCCACACGGCGATAATAGTTGCGTCATCATGCACCGCAACCGTGACTTTCCACTCACCCTGGCGCAATGCTCCCTGGAGGTCTTGCACCAAGCGAAGGTCGCAGTGCAAGTCGGTCAGCCGCCACTCGAACTCCAGCGCTTCCTTCAAACGCCGCAGGTCCCCGGCCGGATCCTGCATATCAGGCTCTTGCACCTCGACGTAATAAATACGTACAACCGGGTCCAACTCTATGTCGTGAACCTCGGCCCGCTTGCGCACGACCTGGCGGTGCACCTGGCTGTCGGGTGGGACATCGATGACGACATCCCCCAAAATCTGGGTGGAGCAACTCAGGCGACGCCCGGCCGCTAGCTCCTCCACTTCGGCCGAGTAACGCCGCTCCATATCGCTGAACGCCGACAGATGCTCGGAGCTGGAGGTGACACCGTGCTTGGCGAACACGCCCTCGCTGAGCAAGACTTGGCAACGACCGCACAAGGCACGCCCGCCGCAGACCGAATCGATGTCTACACCCAGAGAACGGGCGGCCTGCAGCACCGGAGTGCCGATCAAAAAGCGACCTCGCCGGCCCGACGGGGTAAATACAACGAGCGCGTCATTAGCCACGGCGGCGGCGACGGCTCACTCGGCGGCCGCGCGTGGCGCCGTCGGCTCCTACGGCAGGTGGCTCTCTGTATTTCGTGATCCAACGCCTACAGTCGCGGTCGTTGCCAAGCATCACGTCGGCACCCATGCACGCCTGCACGATCTCCGTGTGTAGCGGACTAGTGATTGCGGAGGTGAGACCCGCCCCGATGGCCATGGTCAGGAATGCCGCGTTGATGCCGTTTCTATTTGGCAAACCAAAGCTGACGTTTGACGCACCGCAGGTGGAGTTGACCTTGAGCTCGGTCTGTAAACGGCGCACGATGTGGAACACTTGTTTGCCCGCCTGACCGATGGCGCCAATGGGCATGACCAGAGGGTCGACGACGACATCGCTAGAAGGGATGCCATGGTCCATCGCACGCTCGACGATTTTCTTTGCGATGGCAAAACGCACGTCCGGGTCTTCGGAGATTCCCGTCTCGTCGTTCGAGATCGCGACCACCGCGGCGCCATGCTTTTTCACCAGCGGCAGCACGGTCTCCAAGCGCTCTTCCTCACCCGTCACGGAATTGACCAGCGCCTTGCCCTGGTAAACAGAGAGCCCCGCCTCCAACGCCGCCACGATGGAGGAGTCAATTGCCAGCGGCACATCGGTGATGGTTTGAACAAGCTGGACGGTTTCCGCCAGGATGCGTGGCTCGTCCGCAAGCGGGATACCCGCATTCACGTCGAGCATGTGCGCCCCGGCTTCTACCTGGGTGATGGCGTCCGCTTCGACCCGGCTGTAGTCGCCCGCCGCCATTTCAGAGGCTAGTACTTTTCTCCCGGTCGGGTTGATTCGCTCGCCGATAATCACAAAAGGCCGGTCGAAACCAATCACGACCTCCTTGTTTGGCGAACTGAGGACTGTCTCGGTCATGTCATGGCTCTCTTCTTGTGTTCTTGCTTGTCCTTGCCGGGATACCACGGCGCGCGCCCCTCGAGCACACCGGAGGCATCAATGATTTCCGCAACGGCCTCTTCCTGCCGGTAAGCCATGACATGCACGCCCGCCACTCCCTCTATCTCGCGTATCTGTTGGATGAGCTCCATGCAAAGCTTCTTGCCTTCTTGCCTCGGCTTGCTCGCGGCGCGCAAGCGCTCAATCACACTGTCGGGTATGTGCACACCGGGCACGTTCTCTCGGATCCAGCTCGCGGCGCGTGCCGAGGCAAGCGGCCCGACGCCAACCAAGATAAAGCACCGTTCGTGTAAGCCGAGGTCGCGCACCTGCTGCATATAGGTCTTCAGGCGAGGTATGTCATAACAATACTGCGTTTGTACGAACTGTGCGCCGGCGGCAACCTTTTTCGCCAAGCGCAGCGGGCGATAGTCGTGCGGTGGTGCAAAGGGGTTCGCCGCCGCACCCAGGAACACGCGCGGCGGACTCGTGATCTTCCGCCCGCTCAAGAATTGCGAGTCATCGCGCATGGTGCGTAGCGTGTCCAACAACGACATGCAGTCTAGGTCGAACACGGGTTTGGCTTCAGGGTGGTCGCCGGCCTGGACACCGTCACCGGTCAGACAAAGAATGTTGGCGACCCCCATGGCCGCCGCGCCAAGCACGTCGCCCTGGATTGCCAACCGGTTCTTGTCCCGGCAGGAGACCTGCATGACCGTCGCGTAGCCAACGCGGGTGAGCAACGCGCAAACGCCCACGCTGGACATGTGACAGTTCGCCCCCGACCCGTCGGTCGCATTCATCGCATCCACGTAGCCGTCAAAAACGCGCGCCCGCACGTACACCTCTTCCGCGTCCGCGGAATCCGGGGGCGAGATCTCGGTGGTTACGGCGAAGTGTCCGGCGCGCAGCACTTGCTCCAGCCGCCCGGGTGAGGAATGCCCGACGCGCATCGGCAGGCTATAGCCCGGGACGCGCTCGTCGTCGATGGGTGTGACGCTATCGCTATGAGACGACATCGGCTTTCTGCCTCACGACTCGAAGCCACGATGAGGCACCTTTGAGCCTATAATCCACGGCCTGCTGTACATCACCGATGGCGTTGCCACCGCGCATCCGCTGACTGCCCTCCCACGCGTCGACCCATACGCAGCGCATGCCGGGGTCCACCTCGCAATTACCATCGGGGCGTACACCTCCGCACGGCCCATTGCGAAGGCTCTTGGGACAGTTCATCGGACACGACATCCCGGTTGCGCTCAACGCACACTTTCCGCACATCTGACAGTCGAACAAGAAACCCTTGCACGCACGCTCGACGACCGCCACCGGCCGTTCCAAGCGGCTATACCCAAGTGTTTTGAACACCGGGTGAAGGCCGCGCAGCAGCCACTCGAAGTGCTCATAAATCCACTCGAAGAGGGCCGAACGTCGTACTGACCAACGTCTAACTACGTACATGCTTCATGCCTCGGAGCACTCCTACGCAAGCGAGTATTCACGCCGACGCTACGCCGCCGGCTTTGACAATTACCTCGAGCTGCTCGTCGGTGAACAGTGATTCCAAGCGCTCGGCCTCGGCGTTGGCCATCCCCTCCATGTCTTCACCCTGGCAGGGTCGCGGCTCGCGCCGCCAATCGGCCAGGTAGGCGCTGCTGCTTCCTTTACCGGCGCGCATCGCTGCCCGGTCTATGGCGACCTGAAAGCGCTCCGAAAGCTGAACCTTCGCCGTCTGGCGGCCTCTTTTGACAATGACCTGCGCGGGAATATCCCTCCAGTACACGGTGATCAACGTTGCCATGTCTTCAATGCCTCAACCCGCGCTGGGGTTATGCTCGAGTCTTTGCGTTTCAGCGATTTCTGTTGCAGCCCGCGCGAGCTCGCGAGCGTTTGAAGCGACACTTCAAGGTCGCCATAACCCGTGTGGCGATGCTCGAACTGGAGCCCAAGCTGCTGGGCGGCGTCTCGAGCCCTGGCCAACAACGTACTGTCGCTGACCTGAGACAAATAAACCAGCCGCCGGTAGTTGCCAAAGTACATGGGCATAAGCTCGGGGTGACGGTCCAGCCCAAGACCCTGCAGCACCAGCCGGTGAAAGTGACGCGTCAGAAAATCCGTCAAATAAAAGGTTCCGGGTTCGGCATCGGCCAGCGCTGCGAACGCGCGTGCCCCGGCGAAGAACTCATAGCAATGAGCACCGGGCAGACGCTCTACGCTCTCGCTCGCCAGTACTTCGTCCAACAACCCGCCCGTACCGCAATCCGCATACGCAACAAAAATATGCTCGAAGTCGGGCCGCGCGAGACGAATCTTGTCGCGGACGGCGTCGGGTATACGCTGTGGCGTGTTGTGGAACTCTGCGGGCAAGCACTGGACGCTGACATGCTGCCAGCCGTTCGCTTTTTGGAGTGCAACGATTTCACGCGCCAAGGCCCCGCACGCAATGATGAGCGTGCGTGCGCGACTCTCGGTGTCAGAGGCGGTCTTCATTGTCGCGGAGCGCTGTGAGCGGTCAAGACGCTTGCGCACCGGTCCGGTTATGCCGCCGGGTCATGAACTCCTTGGCCGTCTCCACCGCCACCGCCGCATCGCGGCAATAGGCATCCGCTCCAATAGCCTCCGCAAACTGCTCGTTCAACGGCGCACCACCCACCAGCACCGTGTAATCGTCGCGCAGCCCACGCTCCACCAAGGTGTCTATCACCACCTTCATGTAC
>CAJHYW010000179.1_pt1 | contig 21746 bp, 13 predicted proteins | sample 9198811 | NCBI WGS metagenome assembly CAJHYW01 (sample SAMEA7708378, study PRJEB35096) | sediment metagenome | biome: marine neritic benthic zone biome [ENVO:01000025]; feature: sediment [ENVO:00002007]; material: shallow marine sediment [ENVO:03000034] sea grass bed [ENVO_01000059] ...
GGGATGCTGGGAAATGGAGCGGACGACAAAGGAGATAGAACAATGGCCGAAACCGACGTGCGCAAGTCGCTGAGCTATTATCACAGCGCGAACCAGCTGCGCTTCGACACCTGGCACGAGCTGGAGCAGCACACGCAGCGGCTCAGCGACCGCCACACAAAGAAAAAGAGTCTGGCTAGGCTTCGCAAGACCGTCCACGAAGCCCTCTCCATGCTCGAGACCATCGAGTTTTACACGGCCTTCCCATCCCACGAGGACTTCAGCTACATCTGGAAGCTCTTTGACCGCGAGGAATATGCGTCGCTCGCCCGCGTCGTCTCGCGGGTCGTGCGCGCGCTGTCCAGCCATTCCTACAGGCGGCGCAACATACAGCTATCACGTGCCATGGAGCGCGATGACCGGGACGATGAGGATGAGATTACGGAGCTTGCTAGCGGCCACGACCCGTTGCTTGCACGCCCCTATTTCGAGGTCTTGGTGGTCGACGAGCTGTCACCGGAAGAGGAGCGTGGGCTGCGCGTCGGGTTGCGGGAAATGCGGCGCCCGGAGGATCGATTCGTTTACGACACGGTGGTCGTCCCCAGCTTTGAGGATGCGCTCATCGCGGTCATGTTCAACTACAACATCCAGTGCGTGGTCATCCGCTACGGTTTTCCGTTTAGCTCCGCCAACAAGCTCGAGGTGCTGCAACGTTATATCACCGGGCTGGAGGACACGGATGCGGAGGAGCAAACCAATATCGACCGCGGACCCTTGCTAGGCTCGGTGCTGGCGGAGCTTCGGCCCGAGCTGGACCTTTATCTCGTTACGGACGTCGCGGTGGAGACCATCGCGGGTGACGCGACCCAGAGCTTCAAACGTATCTTCTACAGACAGGAGGACTACCTGGAGCTGCATTTGAGCCTGCTGCGCGGTATCGGTTCCCGTTATCAAACGCCTTTCTTCACCGCGCTTCGCGAGTACAGCCGACAACCCACGGGTGTTTTTCATGCCATGCCGATCTCACGCGGCAAGTCGATCACCAAGTCGCACTGGATCCAGGACATGGTGCAGTTTTACGGGATCAACATCTTTCTTGCCGAGACCTCCGCCACCTCGGGCGGGCTCGATTCCCTGCTCCAGCCGCACGGGCCGATCAAGAAGGCCCAAGAGCTGGCGGCTAGAGCCTTTGGGGCGCGTCGGACCTACTTCGTCACCAACGGCACTTCCACCGCAAACAAGATTGTCGTCCAAGCGCTAACACGGCCGGGCGATATCGTGTTGGTCGACCGCGACTGTCACAAGTCGCATCACTACGGGATGGTGCTAGCGGGGGCGCGGGTCGCTTATCTGGATTCTTATCCGCTCGATCAGTTCTCCATGTACGGCGCGGTTCCGCTGGAGGAGATCAAGCGCACGCTGCTGATGTACCGCCGGGCGGGACAGCTCGACCAGGTCAAAATGTTGCTCCTGACCAACTGCACCTTCGACGGCATTGTGTACAACGTCGAACGCGTGATGGAGGAGTGTCTGGCGATCAAGCCGGACCTCGTGTTCTTGTGGGACGAGGCGTGGTTCGCCTTCGCCGGTTTCACACCCACCTATCGCAAGCGAACCGCGATGGCGACGGCGCGGCGCCTGTTGGAGCGCTACCGAAGCGACGCGTATTTGGAGCGATACGAGCAGTATGCGGCGGAGTTCGACATCCACAATGCCGACGAGGAGGCGTGTCTCAACCGGCAATTGTTACCCGACCCCCATCAGGTGCGGATTCGCGCCTACGCGACTCAGTCCACGCACAAGTCGCTCACCTCGCTGCGCCAAGGTTCGATGATCCACGTGTTCGACCAGGACTTCCAACACAAGGTCGAAGAGCCCTTCGACGAGGCCTTCATGACCCACACCTCGACCTCGCCGAACTACCAGATCCTCGCCTCTCTCGATGTCGGGCGACGCCAGGTCGAGCTTGAGGGTTTCGAGCTGGTGCAAAAGCAAATCGAGCTCGCCATGTCCCTGCGCGAGAAAGTTGCGTCAAACCCGCTGCTGAGCCGTTACTTCCGGTTTCTGGTCGCGGGCGAGATGATCCCGGCACAATATAGGCAGTCCGGAATCGAGGCTTACTACAGCGCGGAGACAGGCTGGAATAACAGCAACCTAGAAGAGGCTTGGGCCATCGACGATTTCGTCGTCGATCCGACGCGTCTCACTTTGTATCTGGGCAAGACCGGTATCGATGGGGATACCTTCAAGAATGAATACCTGATGGATAAGTACGGTATCCAGATCAACAAAACGTCTCGAAATACCGTCTTGTTCATGACCAATATCGGTACCACGCGCAGCTCGGTGGCGTATTTGATCGGTGTGCTGGTGAGGATCGCAAAGGAGCTGGACCAGCGTGCGGAGGACATCGGTCCCGTCGAGCGTCGTCTGTTGCACAAGCGCATACATTCACTGACCGAAGACCTGCCGCCCTTACCCGACTTTAGCTGTTTTCACGAGGCATTCAGGACCGGTACCACACAGGGCATGCCAGATGGGGATCTGCGCACCGCGTTCTACACGGCTTACGACGAGAAGCTCTGCGATTACCTGCTAATCGATGACGGCTCCATCGAGGAACAAATGGCCAATGGAAAGGAGGTGGTCTCCGCGAGCTTTGTAATCCCGTATCCGCCCGGCTTCCCGATCCTGGTGCCCGGCCAGGTGGTGAGCTCGGATATTCTGCGCTTCATGCGTGCGCTGGACGTCAAGGAGATCCACGGCTATAACCCCGAGCTCGGTTTACAGGTGTTTACGGACCAGGCGTTGACCCGAGCGGCAACGCGTTTATTGGCGCTCCCCGAGGAGGCCCCGGTCCACGCGGCGGCGGAATGAACCGCGGCCGCAGGCGATAACACAGCAAGAGGCGCAAGCCGGCAACCTGGAGGGGGGCATGAAGAAGCTACGCAACATATCCGATGTACGACGGTTCTTTCACCGCAATGACGTCCCAGTTTATTTTATCAGTGCGACGAATTTCAATTTATTGGGAATAAGCGAGTGGGTAAGAGGCTTTCGTTACATAAACTACATCGACTGTTTTGATGGCCGTCATCCGGACGTCTTCGTCCCCACCGAGGCACCCCACCGTGAGTTCGAGAGCATCGAGGACATCAATAACTACCTGCTCGAACACAAAGAGGTCTTGGATTTCATACATCGCCGTGGCGAAAACGGCGCAGCCGTGTTCTTGATGTTTGACGAAAGAACCGAGGCGCTGGCGCGCGAGGCGGGTCTCGATGTGTGGTTCCCGCCGGCCAGGCTGCGCAGCCGTGTCGACAACAAGATTGAAACGGTCCGAATCGGTAATCGTGCCGGCGTTCCCAGCGTGCCAAACGTGCTGGCCAAAGTCGAGAGCTATACCGATCTCGGGGAGCTGTCCAAAGAACTTGGGGACGACTTGGTTCTACAATCGGCCTTTGGGGATTCGGGGCATACCACCTGGTTTATCTCCAATGAGACGGATTTCAAGAAGTGCGCGGACGAGGTTACCTCGGAGCCAGAGATAAAGATCATGAAACGGGTCAATGTGCGGGGCTCCGCTATCGAGGCGTGCGCGACACGCTCCGGTACCATCGTCGGGCCGCTGATGACCGAGCTGGTCGGCTTTCGCGAGCTGACACCGTACAAGGGCGGCTGGTGCGGCAACGAGATCTTCCCCGGCTCATTTACCCAGGAGATACGCGACCAGGCTCGCGAGTACACGTTCAAGTTTGGGGAAGCCCTGCGTGAGGAGGGTTACAGGGGCTACTTCGAGCTGGATTTCCTGATCGACCAGGACAGTGGCGACCTGTACCTGGGCGAGCTAAACCCGCGGGTGACTGGCGCAAGCTCGATGACCAACCACGCGGCCTTCGCGGTTGCCGACGCGCCGCTGTTTCTATTTCATCTGCTCGAGTTCTCCGACGTGGAATTCGAGCTGGACGTGGAAGAGCTCAATGCCCGTTGGGCGGACCCCGACTATATCGATAGCTGGAGCCAGCTCGTGGTCAAACACACCGAAGACAACGTCGATGTGATCACGGCGGCGCCGCAATCGGGGATCTGGCGTCTCGAGGGTGACGACATGGTATTCAGCCGCTTCGATTACCATCGCAGGGCCGTAGAAACGGAGGACGAGGCCTTCTACATGCGCATTAGCGGTGTCGGGGATTATCGGTACGAAGGCGCGGACCTCGGCATTTTGATCACCCGTGGCCGTCTGATGACGGATGACTTTGGATTGAACGAGCGCGCCAGAAGGTGGATACGCGGATTGAAGGCGTGTTACGAGGCGAAGCCCTTGTCCGCGGCGGTCGAGCCGCACCCCGAGCCGGGGGCCTTCAAGATCCTCTAGTGCGGGTCGTACGAGGAGCCGATGAAGCATTTCTTCGAGGCCTTTGAGGAGGCGAGCCCGGGGGCGAAATGGCAAGCGCACTTCGAGCGGCACTGGCCGGCGTATCGTCGTTGGTTTCTCGCCGAGGGCGATGATGCCCGCCCCAGCTATCATAGCTCGTTGAAGATGCTCAAAAAGCACATGCCGGAGCTGGTGGAGACTTACGAGCACCTGTGCGAGCTCGGCGGCGGCGGCGATGTGACAGCCCGTTTCCTGGGTTCGTATTGCCCACCACCGTACCTGTCGGGGTGCTCGCAGGTAGTGTGGCCGGGTGACGACCACATCCTGGTGCGCAACTACGACTACAACCCACAGGCCTTCGAAGGTGTCATCATGTGCACGCGCTGGAACAGCCGTCGTGTCATCGCGATGAGCGACTGCCTGTGGGGTGTGGTGGATGGCATGAACGATGCCGGGCTCGTGGTGTCACTTGCCTTTGGTGGGCGTCGCGTTGTCGGTGAGGGTTTTGGTGTGCCCTTGCTGCTGCGCTATATCTTGGAATTTTGCGACACGACGGTCGACGCGGTCGATGTGTTGCGCCGTGTGCCCACGCATATGGCCTACAACGTGACCGTGCTCGACCGCGATGGGCATTTCCGGACCGCGTTCTTGTCGCCCGACCGCGACGCCGTGGTCCGACAGCTACCGGCGGTGACAAACCACCAAGGCCGTATCGAGTGGCAACAGCATGCGCGGGCCACAGCGTCGCTGGAGCGCGAGCGTTTTCTGTTCTTTAGGCTTGCCGACAGCGAGGAGACCGAGGCCGGTCTGGTCGAGGCTTTCTTGCGCTCCCCGCTCTTTAGCACGGGCTACCGCGCGGGGTTTGGTACTTTGTATACGGCGGTATACCGCCCGGCGCGGGGCGAGGTGGAGCTGTTATGGCCCAACAGCGAACCCTGGAAGCACAGCTTCGAGCGGTTTCATGAAGGCAAGAATGCCGTCGGCTATGCCGCGCCGCACGCCCCGACGACACATTAGTGCGCGCGTCACATCCGCTTTCTTGGAGCCGTGCTGACTAGCTACGCTTCCTGATGGCGCAACACCATCACCGAGCACTGCGCATGGTCGACGACTTTTGATGCCGTAGAGCCTAGCAGCCAGCGCTCCAGTCCTTTGCGACCATGACTCGGGATAATGATGAGGTCTATGTCCAGCTCGCTGGCTTCGCGCAGAATCTCCTCGTAGGGCTTACCCGCGCATACCACGGCATGGATGTCCGCGTCTTTTGGCATGTGCTCCTCAATGAAGTCATGCACGAGTTTCTTTGCGTTCTCTATCGCCTGCTCCTCGGCGCCCTCGGGAAAGAAGGATGCGACCATTGGTGTCCCAAACCCAGGCAATACATACATTAGGTACAGCGATGCTTTCCAGCCGGCGGCGCAGTCCAGCACTTGCGTCGCCAATACCTCGTGGATCTCGCCCTCCTGTATATCGACGGGGAACAACACCTTTTTAAACATTGTTAGTAATCCTCACGTGAGCATCGCACTGTCGGTCGGCAATGGTTGCACCATCCGCGCTATGCAGAAGCGGGCGCCGGGATTCCGGTGCCGGACCTGCGGCGCTGGACGAGCACTATCAGCGCCAGAACGACCAGCGCCGGGATGAACATCAGCTCCTTTGGCGGCTGGTCCACGGGCGCCAGCACACCGCTGATGACCTGGTCAAAGTCCAGCCCGGCATTTTGCGCGGCGCTGTCAAAGGCCACGCCGTCGATGATCAATTTACCCTCATCCTCGATGGTCTCGAGCCCCGCGTTGAGCACACGCTCGGCGCCCGTGTCGCCCTCTCCAAGGGCTAGGATCGCGACGAAGCTCCGTGGGTTGCCGATGTCATCCACACCGTCGACACGCAACCTCAGCTCGCTGCCAGGCGCAAGCTTGTCGGCCGTGGCGTTGAGCTCGCTCGGCGCCACATCCGTCACCGGTGGGACTAGCATATCCATCCAAAACCCGGGTCTGAACAAGGTGAAGGCGACCAGCAACAGCAATACAGATTCATAAAACCGGCTCTTGGCGATAAAAAAGCCTTGGGTGGCCGCCGCGAATATCAACATGGCGATGGTGGCCACGATGAAGATAAGGATGCCCTGACCCCAGCCAACGTTGATGAGCAGCAAATCGGTGTTGAAGATAAACAGAAACGGTAGGGCCGCGGTTCTCAGGCTATAAAAGAAAGCGACAAAGCCTGTCCTAATTGGATCGCCACCGGAAACCGCTGCCGCGGCGAACGAGGCCAGCCCAACCGGGGGCGTCACGTCGGCCATGATGCCAAAGTAGAACACGAACAAGTGGACCGCGATCAGCGGGACGATCAGACCGGATTCCTGCCCTAGTGTCACGATCACGGGCGCCAACAATGAAGATACCACGATGTAGTTTGCGGTCGTGGGCAACCCCATACCGAGGATCAGGCTGAGCACGGCCGTCAGCACCAGCATTAACAGCACGTTGCCAAGCGAGAGAATCTCGACCAGGTCGGCGAGCACCAAACCGACACCGGTTTGCGAGACCGCCCCCACGATGATCCCCGCCGACGCCGTCGCGATGCCGATACCGATCATATTTCTGGCGCCGGCAATGAGTCCATCGATCAGCTCATGGAAGCCGCGCCGGACCTCTGTGGCGATGTGGCTCTGCTTGCGGAACATAGCGACCAGGGGGCGCTGGGTCACCAAGATGAACATCATCAAGGCGGTCGCCCAGAATGCCGAGAGCCCGGGTGACAGTCGTTCGACCATCAGACACCACACGAGAACGACGACCGGAAGAATGAAGTGAAGCCCTGATTTTACGGTTGGGCCGGTCTCAGGCAGGCTAACGACGGGCGAGTTGGGGTCGTCGAGCTCGAGCTCGGGGTAGCGGGCGCCGAACATGATGAGGCCAACGTAGACGCCCCCGATAAGCCCCGCCAATATCCACGGGGCGGCCCCACCGAAGGTCGGCTTGATCCACCCGATACCATAGTAAACGGCGACGGCGATGACCGCGGTGGCGAGAAAGCCAAAGAGTATGCCCACGAGACGCTGGACCCAGGGTTTTGGCACGCCGGGTTTGGGCAAGCCCTGCATGTCCGCTTTTAGTGCTTCCAAGTGGACGATGTAAACGAGCGCGATGTAAGAGATCAGCGCGGGGAGGAATGCGTGGGTAATGACCTCGAAGTACGAAATACCAACGTACTCCACCATCAGGAACGCCGCGGCGCCCATCACCGGTGGCATGATCTGGCCGTTGACCGAGGAGGCCACCTCGACCGCGCCCGCCTTCTCCGCGCTAAAGCCAACACGTTTCATCATCGGGATCGTAAAGGTACCGGTCGTGACCACGTTCGCAATCGACGAGCCCGATATCAGCCCCGTCATCCCAGAGGAGACGACGGCGGCTTTCGCCGGTCCGCCTCGATAGTGTCCGAGCAGCGAGAAAGCGACTTTGATGAAATAGTTGCCGGCGCCGGCCTTGTCCAGCAGGGCGCCAAAGAGCACAAAGAGAAACACGAAACTGGTTGAAACACCCAGGGCGATCCCGAACACGCCCTCGGTCGTAATCCATTGGTGATTGACAACCTCACGCAGGCTGTTGCCCTTGTGCGCAATGATGTCGGGCATATAGGGGCCGCCAAAGGTGTATAGCAAGAATACGATGGCGACGGTCATCAGCGGTGGTCCAAGCGCACGCCGGGTCGCCTCGAGCAGCAGTATGCCGCCAATGCAGGCGACCCATATATCCATCGCTATGGGAGCGCCGGGGCGCTCCGAAATGGATTCATAGAAGAGATACAGATAAGCGGCGGTAAAGGCGCCGAGGATGGCGAACACCCAATCCAGGATGGGGATGCGGTCCCGTGGCGAGCGCTGAGACGCGGGGTAGGCGAGGAATGCCAGAAAAACCGCAAACGCGAGATGGATGGAGCGTGCCTCGGTGTCATTGAAGACACCGAGACCAATAATGAAGGGTAGCGGAGATGCGATCCAAAGCTGAAACAACGACCATGCCAGGGCAACGCTGAGCAGTATCCGCTCGGGGACCCCTCCTGGTGTTCGGGCGCCGGTATCCGTCTGAGCGACGAGGTCCTGCAGGTCGTCGTCTGACATGGGTTTGTCGGTTTCTTGGTTCATTTATCCCCCCAGCACACCTTAGCCTTCTTCGCCTGAGACGGTTGCGCACATGGGCTTATTCCATTAGTCCCTGCTCTTTGAAGTATCGGATTGCACCGTCGTGCAGCGGTGCCGAGAGCCCGTCGGTGGCCATCTCGTTCACCTGTAGACTCCCGAAGGCAGGGTGCATCTTCTTGAATTCGTCGAGATTCTCAAAGACGGTGCTCACCACGCTATATATGGTATCGGGGTCGACTCTGGCCGAGGTGACGACCGTTGCTTTCACACCAAAGGTCGTGACTGGCTCGGGATTTCCGTTGTAGATGCCGCCTGGAACGACGGTGTAGGCGTAAAAAGGATTGTCCGCGACCAGCTTGTCGATGGTTTGATCCTGCACCTCGACGATAATGGCGTCGCAAAGCCCCGCCGCCTGCCCTACCGAGGCGTTTGGGTGACCGACGGTGTAGACCATTGCCTGCACCCGGTTGTGGCAAAGCGCCAAGGACTGCTGCGAGGCGGGCAACTCGTTGGCGAGTGAAAACACGCTCTTGTCCCAGCCCTTGGCCTGCATGACGACCTCCATGGTTGCGCGCTGTCCGGAGCCCGGATTGCCGATATTAACCCGGCGACCAACTAGATCGTCCAGGATGCGAATCCCCGAATCACGCCGGGCGACAACGGTGAAGGGTTCGCCATGCACCGAGAACAGCGCGCGTAGCTCCGCGTCGGGGCCATCGGGCTCAAATCGGCTCGTGCCGTTAAAGGCGTGGTATTGCCAATCCGACTGGGCGACGCCGAGCTGGAGTTTTCCAGCCCGAATGTTCTTTAGATTAGAAATGGAGCCGGCGGTCGAGAGTGCCTTACACGTGAATTGGGCGCCGCTCGCATTGACCAGCCTGCAGATGGCGCGTCCTACTTGAAAATAAACACCCGCGCGGCTGCCGGTGCCGACAACGAGTTCTTGTTGTTGCTCAGCATGGAGTGAAGAGAAAGGATTGACCGCTATCCATGCGGCAATAAAAGCAGCACAAAGTGCCCTCACGCTCACGACACCCCTCCCCGCCGAATAGCCTGGGCCGCGTACAGATGCGCCTGGATTGCACGCTCTGCCGCTATCGGTCGAGTGGCAGCGATGCAGGGACGCGGCTGCGCCCCTGCATGCCGACAGCCCTGGTTACATCCAGCCTTGTTCCTTGTAGTACTTGGCCGCGCCGTCGTGCAGGGGCGCCGACAAGTTATTGGTGATCATGTTTTCCTGCTTTAGATTCGCGAACGCAGGGTGCAGCTTCTTGAAACGATCGAAGTTATCGAAGACGGCTTCCACGACTACATAGATGGTTTCCGGCTCACTGTTCGTCGATGAGACAAAGGTCGCGCCGACGCCAAAGGTCTCCACGTCTTCATCGGACCCCTTGTACATACCGCCGGGGATGGTGGCCGTCGCATAAAACGCATTTTCTGCGACGAGTTTGTCGACCTCCGGACCGGTCACGGGCACGATGATCGCGTCGCACGAGGTGGTGGCTTCCTTGATCGAGCCGTTGGGGTGACCGACGGTGAACACGATTGCATCGACCTTGTTGTCGCAAAGCGCTTGCGCTTGCTCCGCCGACTTCAGCTCTGAGGCGAGCTTGAAGTCGCTCTTGGTCCAACCTTTGGCTTCCATCAGCACCTCCATGGTGCCGCGCTGCCCAGACCCCGGGTTACCGATGTTGACGCGCTTACCCTTTAGGTCGTCGAAGGTCTTGATCCCGCTGTCTGAACGTGCGATCACCGTAAATGGCTCGGCGTGGACGGAGAACACCGCGCGAAGCTCTTTGTTCGGGCCTTGGTCGGCAAACTTGCTGGTGCCGTTGTAGGCGTGGTACTGCCAGTCGGACTGCGCGACGCCCATGTCTTGCTCGCCTGCGCGAATGGCGTTGAGGTTCGCCACAGAGCCACCCGTGGACGGTGCCGTGCACTTGATGCCGTGCTCCTTCTGCCCGCGATTGACCAGCTTGCAAATCGACTGTCCGACGACGTAGTAGACGCCTGTTTGTCCGCCCGTGCCAATGGTCACGAAGGTTTGGGCGTGGGCTGCCGGCGCCAGCGGCCCCGCCAAGACCACCGTCGCTAATGAAGCAAATAGGATATTTCTCATTCTGATACTCCTTCCGGACGTTGCTTTTTTGTATTCCTGAGCCGCCAGTCATCGATGCGACAACGCTCGACCGCTCGCGATATTCGATGAACCAACCAACCACCAATTCGGTGAGCCGTGGCTCGGGGACCGCCGTAGATGGTTCTAGTTTCTGCTTTTCGGTCCGTCGAGCAGAGTAAAACGTCTCACTAAGCGTTACAAGCCCGAGCCGCGCGCTCGCACATCTCGCGCGGTCCGCTTGCCAGGGCTTGCCTAGCCTCCTGAATGACCACTAAGCTTGCGGCTAAAACCCACCGATTCCCGGCCGGGAGGGGCGCCATGACCATACGACGCGACGCAGAAATCGACGAGACCATCAATAAGGTGTGTGAATTCGTGCGCGCCAAGTCCCCGCCGGAGCAGGCTGCGCTCATTGTGCGTTTCGCTCAGCAGTACTACGCGGGCACCGCGGCCGAGGACCTCGCCGGGACCGATGCAGCAAATCTTTACGGTGCGATGCTCTCGCACTTCAATGCCGTCAGACGGCGCCTGCCCGGCACCGAGAAGGTACATGTGTACAACCCCGACTTTGAGCAAAGCGGATGGCAGTCCACACATACCATCGTCGAGACGGTGACCGACGACATGCCCTTCCTCGTCGACTCCGTTCGCATGGCGCTCAACGCGCGCGGGCTCACCACGCATCTGGTGATCCACCCCGTCATGCACTTCGTACGCGACGACGAGGGGAATTTGCTCGATGTGCTGAGACGCGAGGAGCACCGCGAAGGTGCGCTCACCGAGGCCGTCATGCATGCGGAGGTGGACCGCCAAACGGAGCGCGAGGTGCTCGAAGGTATCCGCATGGATCTGGAGCGTACGCTGCGCGATGTTCGGGTCGTCGTGGAGGATTGGCTCGCGATGCGCGCGAAAGTGCGCGAAACCCTCGATGAGCTGTCCTCACACCCGCCGCCGGTCGATGCGGAGACACTCGGCGAGGGCCGCGAGTTCTTGCAGTGGATCGACAACAACCATTTCACCTTTTTTGGTTATCGCGAGTATGTCTTGGAAAGCGAAGGCGGCGAGGATGTGCTGCGCGCGGTCGCGGACTCGGGTCTTGGGGTCATGCGCAACCCGGGTGAAAGCAAGGTGTCGGAGAGCTTTTCGGCCTTACCCCTGGAGGTGAGACGCATGGCGCGGCTCCCCGAGCTGCTGGTCATCACCAAGGGCAATTTCCGCTCGACCGTCCACCGGCCGAGCTACATGGACTATGTCGGCGTAAAGCGCTTCGACGACAAGGGACAGGTCGTTGGCGAGCGACGCTTTCTGGGGCTTTATACGTCCGCCGCCTACAACCGGAACCCGCGGGTCATCCCGCTGCTCAGAAAGAAGGTGGCCAATGTCGTAGAAGCTGCCGGATACCTACCCAACAGTCACGCAGGCAAGGCGGTGCTCAATATTCTGGAGACCTTCCCCCGCGACATGCTGTTTCAGATCCCGGAGGACCAGCTGTTGCAGACGGCGATGGGGATACTGCATCTGCAAGAGCGTCAACGCATTCGTTTGTTTGTATATCGGGACCGATACAGCCGGTTTTTCTCCTGCATCGTGTATGTGCCGCGCGAGCGCTTCAACACGAGCATACGACTCAAGATGCAACGCATCCTGGAAGAGTCGCTGGGTGGGGATAGTTCGGACTTTACCGTTCAGCTTTCCGAATCCGTGCTCGCCCGCCTGTACTTCGTGATCCGCACCCGGCCCGGCGTGACGGTGGACTACGACGTCAACCGTATCGAAGCACAGTTGGTGGAGGTGAGCCGTGCTTGGACCGACGACCTCTACGATGCGCTGTTGGACCAGTACGGCGAGGAGCGCGGCACGCGGCTCTACCGCCGTTATGGCAGCGCCTTTAGAGCGGACTACACGGAGGAGTACAGCGCCCGCGTCGCGGTTCACGATATTGAAAAAATAGAGACTCTCGACGACAGCGGCAGCATCGCGATGACGCTGTACCGGCCGCTGGAGGCCCCTGACGACATCCTTCAGTTCAAGCTGTTTCGTTACAAGAAGCCCATCACCCTCTCCGATGCCCTACCCATGCTGGAGAACATGGGGTTGACGGTGCGCGCGGAGCACCCGAGCGAGATACGCCCCAGCGGCGACTGCGTATGGATGCACGACTTCGGTATGGTCTACCAAGGCGGGCAAGTCCATCTAGACGACGTGCGCGAGCTTTTCCAGGAGGCCTTTGCGCGCATCTGGGCGGGTGACGTGCAAAACGACGACTTCAACCAACTCGTTCTTTGCGCGCACTTAAGCTGGCGGGAGATCGTGATCCTGCGGGCGTATTGCAAGTTCCTACACCAGGCCGGCGTCACCTTTAGCCAATCCTACATGGTGCAAGCGCTCACCGGTAACGCGCCCATCGCGCGCCTCCTGGTCAAGATGTTCCATGCACGCTTCGACCCCTACGCCGAAGGTGACCGCGAGGCGGCGGTGGCGGCGATGAACGAGGACATCGTGCCACGGCTCGACGCCGTGGCAAACCTCGACGAGGACCGGATACTGCGCAGCTTTCTCGGTCTCATCCAGGCTACCTTGCGCACCAATTATTACCAAGGCGCGGGCGAAGGGGTTGAGAAGCCCTATGTCTCCTTCAAGCTGGACCCGAAGAAGATCCCGGCGCTGCCCGAGCCCCGCCCGATGTACGAGATATTTGTGTACTCGCCGCGTGTGGAAGGTGTACATCTGCGTGGCGGGCCGGTGGCTCGCGGTGGTTTGCGCTGGTCGGACCGGCGCGAGGACTTCCGCACCGAAGTGCTGGGTCTGGTCAAGGCGCAAATGGTCAAGAACGCGGTCATCGTCCCGGTCGGCTCCAAGGGTGGCTTCGTGCCAAAGCAGCTTCCCAGCGGGGACCGCGATGCCATTCAACGCGAGGGGATCGAGTGTTATCGGACCTTTGTTCGAGGGTTGCTCGATGTGAGCGACAATTTTGTCGGTGGTGTAAGCGTGCCACCGTCCGAGGTGGTGCGCCACGACGGCGACGACCCCTATTTGGTGGTCGCGGCCGACAAGGGCACGGCGACTTTTTCCGACATTGCCAACGAGATTGCCGGCGAGTACGGATTCTGGCTTGGTGACGCCTTTGCTTCGGGCGGGTCTGCTGGCTATGACCACAAGGGTATGGGCATTACCGCAAGAGGCGCATGGGAGTCGGTCAAGCGCCATTTTCGCGAGCTCGGTCTCGACACCCAGATGGAGGACTTCACGGTCGTCGGCATCGGCGATATGGGTGGCGACGTGTTCGGCAACGGTATGTTGCTGTCAGAGCACATCAAGCTGCTCGGTGCCTTCAACCACATGCACATCTTCCTCGACCCCGACCCGGACCCGGCGACAAGCTTTGCTGAGCGCCAGCGCTTGTTCAATCTGCCGCGCTCCACCTGGGAGGACTACGACAAAAGCTTGATCTCCGCGGGCGGCGGCGTGTTTGCGCGTAGCGCGAAGTCCATCGAGCTCTCCGAGCAGATGTGCCAGCTCCTGGAAATAGAGCGCGGCCGCCTGACCCCGAACGAGGTGATCAAGGCGCTGCTGCGTGCACCGGTGGACCTGCTATGGAACGGTGGTATCGGCACCTACGCCAAGGCGAGCACAGAGCAAAACGCGGATGCTGGCGACCGGGCAAACGATGCACTGCGGGTCAACGCGAGCGATTTGCGCTGCCGGGTTATCGCTGAGGGTGGCAACCTCGGGTTTACCCAGCGTGCGCGCATCGAGTTCGCACGCAAGGGTGGGCGCATCAACACCGACGCCATCGACAACGCGGGCGGCGTGGACTGCTCGGACCATGAGGTCAACATCAAGATCCTGCTCAACGCCCCCATAGAGAACGGTGACATGACGCAGAAGCAGCGTAACGAGCTGCTCGAGCAAATGACCGATGAGGTCGGTGAGCTGGTGCTGCGCAGCAACTATTTGCAAACACAGGCACTCAGCCTGGCGGTCGCCCACGCGCCGGTACTGCTCGAAGTGCACGTCCGGTTGATGAAATCCTTGGAACGCGATGGAAAGCTCGACAGGGCGATCGAGTTTCTTCCCGATGTTGAGGCGGTCGAGGAGCTGCGCGCAAGCGGGTCCGGCTTGTCTGCTCCGGAGCTCTCGGTGCTGATGGCCTATGTAAAGATCGATTTGTTCCAGAAGCTGCTCGGCTCCAACATGTCCTTCGACAGCTACTTCATCCGGGAGCTCGAACAGTATTTTCCAAAGCCGTTGCGCGAGCGCTTCGCCGCGCTCATGCCCGGTCATCCCCTGTGGAAGGAGATTATCTGCACGGTCGTCGCCAATAGCATGGTGAATCGCGCCGGCATCACCTTTGCCTACCGATTGGTCGAAGAGACCGGTTGCAGCGTGGACGACATCTCGCGTGCATTCATGGTGTCGCGTGAGGTCTTCGACATGCCGCGCGTCTGGGGCGACATCGAGTCCTTGGATAACAAGGTTGCCGCGCGTGAGCAGATCCGGATGCTGATGGAATCGCGTAAGCTCGTCGAGCGCACGACCCGCTGGTTTTTGCGCACCCAAGCCCAGCCCATCGATATCGCGAACGCCATAGAGCGCTTTGCCTCAAAGGTGGCCGTGCTCAGTGGCCGCATGATGGATGTTTTGCCCGAAGCAGGGCGCGAAGCGGTGTCCAGAGCATCCGCCAGTCTCTCGAGTGCCGGCGTGCCGGATGCCTTGGCGGCCCATGTGGCCGTGTTCGACGAGCTGGTCTCGGCGCTCGATATCGTGGACGTGGCCGACCGTGTGGGTATGACGGTGGAAGACGTCGCGGGCGTATATTTCAACCTCGACGCGACGCTGGAGCTTGGCTGGCTGCGTGACGAGATCCTGGGTCTGCCAAGGACAAATCGTTGGCAAACCTTGGCCCGCGAAGCGCTGCGTGATGACCTGTACACGCAGCAGGCGCTGCTTACCAAAGAGGTGTTGCTGGCCGATCAAAGCGCCGCGGACGCGGCCACGCGCGTCGACTCCTGGCTCAGGCGTCACCAGGCGCCTGTGTCTAGGGCACGACAAGTGATGACCGACTTGAAGGGGGGCGAGCACACAGACTTTGCGATGATGTCGGTCGCGATGCGAGAGATTCGAGCGCTCACCCATGCGGAAAGCTTGAGCAGCCAATCGACAGCGGGAGACGAGCGCCACATGGCCGCCGGGTAGCGCCGGCCAGCCCTAAGGGAGCGCTTTTAAGGAGCCAGCTACTTAACGGGCGCCAACATGGCGTCCAGGTTGAGGTCGTCGCAAAAATCCATGAATTCGCCGCGCAGACCGGCGATGGCGGTATCGGAGGGGATACCCACGGTCAGGTGAAGGGAAAACATGGGTGTGCCGGTGTGCGGCGCCTGGTAGGTGCTGGCAAACAGATCCTCGATATTGATCTGGCGCTTGGCAAAGAAGTCCGCGATGTCGCGCACGATGCCACGATGGTCCATGGAGACGACTTCCACCGCGTAAGGAATCAGGTTGTTGCTGGTGTTCCTGGGCTCCGTGCGCTTTGTTTGGATGCTCAAGTCCAGGTTTTCCTCGAGCCGGGCCAGGACATTCTCAAACTTGGCGATGGCGTTCCAATTGCCCGACAGCAGCATGACCAGTGCAAACTCTTCACCGAGCACCGACATGCGGATGTCGTTGACGTTACACCCGCAGTCGACGATACCCTGGGTCAGGTTTTGGACAATGCCGGGGCGGTCGCGTCCGAGCGCTGAAATGACGAGATAAGAGTCCATAGCTTGCACGCTCCCCTGTCAGCGGGGCTCAAGGGTCCGGGCGTCGGTCGGGACGCCTCTCATACGTTCGTCGGGCAAAAGTCGTGCGCGCAAGTGGTCGCGTTTCGTGTACCGCCAAGAGTATAGCGCATTCGCCGCCTCAAACGATGGTTAGCGGCGCCAAGCGGCGCAGCGGCTGGCACCGACCAAACAGCGGCACGCGACGACGCCAAACAAGCGCTTGGCAGCGCTCATGGGGATTTGCCATACTCGTCGCACGACAGTAGCATATGCGCGTTTAACGCCCTAGAAATGGGGGGTCGCATGTTTCGAGGCAGCATTGTTGCGATGGTCACGCCGATGATGCCGGGCGGGGACATCGATCTCGATTCTACCCGTCGGCTCATCGAGTTCCACATCGAAAACAACACCGACGGAATCGTCGCGGTCGGCACCACGGGTGAGTCGGCGACGCTTGACGAGGACGAGCACTGCGCGTTTATCCGCGAGGTCGTCACGTGTGTGGGCGGTCGCGTACCCGTAATTGGCGGCACCGGGGCCAATGCGACCAGCGAAGCGGTCCGTCTGACGCGCTGCGCCAAGGAAGCGGGTGTAGACGCCTGCTTGCTCGTGACGCCTTATTACAACAAGCCGACCCAACACGGCTTGTTCGAGCATTTCAAGACGGTTGCCGAGGCGGTTGATGTTCCGCAGATTTTATACAACGTGCCGGGCCGTACGAGCTGCGACATGCTCCCCGACACCGTCCAGCGACTGAGCGCGTTCTCCAACATCATTGGCATAAAAGAGGCCACCGGTGACCTCGAGCGTTTCAAGGACCTGGTCGCCCGTTGTGGTGAGGATTTTGCGGTGTTTAGCGGCGAGGACTGGTTGGCTGCCGAGAGCATGCTCGCAGGTGGCCGCGGTGTCGTCTCCGTCACCGCCAACGTCGCGCCCGCGCTCATGCACGATATGTGCGACGCCGCGCTTGCCGGCGACCGCGCACGTACCCAGGAGTTGGATGGGTTGCTCGCGCCGTTGCACCAGGCGCTCTTCCTCGAGTCGAACCCAATACCGGCCAAGTGGGCGCTCAAAGAAATGGGTCTAATCGGTGAGGGTATCCGTCTACCGCTTACGCCGCTCTCGGAGCGGTATTACAAACAGGTACGCGAAGCCATGAATGCAGCCGCGGCTGAGTCAGTCAACTGAAACGCAGGGTAGCGCGCCTATGAATGTCTCAAACAAACGCACGCTTGCAACGTTCGCTGTGGCAGTGAGCCTGCCGGTGCTGTCGGCGTGTAACTTGATGCAAACCATCGACAACACCCTCCCCAAACGCGACCCACAGTACAAATCCAGTAAGAGCTTACCGCCGCTGGAGATCCCGCCAGACTTGAGCAGTGCATCGGTGAACGACCAGCTCGTCGTACCGAGCGACTCCCGTCTAGGCGCGACCACCTACTCGGAGTACGCGGGGTCCACGCAGGTCGCCTCGAGGCAAACATCCGGTGTCTTGCCGCAGCTGCAAGCGGTCCGGGTAGAGCGAAGCGGCGACGAGCGGTGGCTGGTCGTCGATGCGACCGCGGCCGAGGTGTGGCCGAAGGTGCGGGGGTTCTGGCTCGACCAAGGGTTCTTGATAAAGAAGGAGGACCCGAGCATCGGTATCATGGAGACGGACTGGGCCGAGAACCGTGCCGATTTGCCGCAAAACCTGCTGGGTAAGCTGTTGTCTTCCATCAGCACAAAGCTCTACGCAGCAACCATACGCGACAAGTACCGTACCCGTTTGGAAAAAACGGAGAACCGACTCGATGTCACCGAGGTGTACATTTCGCACCATGGCATCGAAGAGGTTGCGCGCAAAGAGGACTCCATTTGGCAGCCGAGGCCCCCGGACCCCGAGCTCGAGGTCGAGATGCTCAATCGCCTGGTTGTGTATTTGGGCGCGACCCAGGAAGAGGCCGACCAGATGCTGGCTGAGACTAAGCCTCAGGTCGACCGCGCACACATGGTGCGCCGCGACGACGGCGAGACATCACTGGCCTTGGATGAGGACTTCTCCCGGGCATGGCGCCGTACCGGGTTGGCCTTGGACCGGGTCGGCTTTACCGTCGAGGACCGTGACCGATCGCGGGGGCTTTACTACGTGCGCTATGTGGACCCGCTCAAGGATGTGCAAGAAGACGACAAGGGCCTCTTGGATAAGCTGCAGTTCTGGGAGTCTGACGAGCCGGCACAGACCGAGCAAGACGCCTACCTGATCAGTCTCATCGGCGAGGGCGCACAAACGGAGGTTGTTATCCTCAACAACGAGGGCGAGCGTGACAACTCCTCGACGGCGGGGCGTATTCTGGGTTTGCTCTACGAGCAGCTTCGCTAACTGCTGCCCCCTTAGCGTCTCCCATGAGCGTGGCGGCGCAGGCGTTTGCGTTTGCGCAGTTGACGGCGGGTCGGGCTCTGACCTTTGTGCTTGAAGGGGTTCTCGCCGGTCTTGAACTCCAGACGAAGCGGTGTCCCGCTCAAGTCCAACTCTGTCCTGAACACGCGCGCAAGATAGCGTTGATAGGCGCGCGGAAGCGCTTGTGTCTGGTTCCCGTGTATGACGAACAAGGGCGGGTTGGACCCTCCTTGGTGCGCGTAACGAAGCTTGATGCGCCGCCCATGCACGAGCGGTGGTGGGTGGTGTTTGACCGCCTCGTGTAGCAGCCGGGTTAGGCGCGGCGTGTTGACGTCGATGTTTGCCGAGGCCCACGCCTGGTCCACCGCCGCTAGAAGCTCCCCGATCCCGCTGCCGTACATGGCGGAGATGTAGTGCACCGGAGCGTAATCGGCAAAGCTGAGTTTACGCTCGAGGTCTTGGCGTACGCGGGAGCGTTGCTCCGCGCTTATGTTGTCCCACTTGTTGATGGCGACCACCAAGGCGCGTCCTTGCTCCAACGCGACGCCCAGTACGTGAATATCCTGGTCGGTGATGCCCGCGCGCGCGTCCATCATAACGACGGCAACATTGCACGAGGCGATGGCTTGCAGTGTCTTGACCACGCTGAACTTCTCGACCTGCTCGACCACCTTCGCGCGGCGTCTGACCCCGGCGGTGTCGATCAATGTGTAGCGTTTGGCACGCCGCTCGATGCTCACCTCTACCGCATCATGCGTGGTCCCGGGCATCTCGTGCGCGATCAGGCGCTCTTCGCCGAGCAGACGGTTTATCAGGGTTGATTTGCCCGTGTTGGGGCGACCCACCACCGCGACCCGGACACCGTCAATCTGCTGTTCTTCGGGCATGGCCACGGTGTCCACCGAAACCAGTACCGCTTCCACTAGCTGTGATATGCCGCGGCGGTGGGTCGCGGAGATTGCGTGGGGCGCCCCAACCCCCAAGGCGTGGAAATCAGCCGCCGCCGGCGCAATCTCACCGTGGTCCAGCTTGTTGACCACCAAGACCAAGGGTTTGTCGAATCGGCGCAGCGCTTGCGCGATTTGTTCGTCCGCGGCGTTGATACCGGCCTGACCGTCGACCATCAGCAGAACGCAGTCCGCCTCCTCGACGGCACGGCGCGTTTGCGCCGTGACCAGCTCGGAGACCGCATCGTCTTGCTCAGAAAAGCCACCGGTGTCGACGACGACGAACGCGCTGGAGCCGTGGTGTGCAAGCCCGTAGTTGCGGTCGCGGGTGACGCCTGGGGTGTTTGCCACGAGGGCATCGCGGGTGCGGGTCAAACGGTTGAAGAGCGTAGACTTGCCAACGTTCGGGCGTCCGACGATCGCGATTACGGGCAACATGGGGAGATGTGGGTCTGTGGGCTCGCGCAGGCCGGTCTGGTACCCCGCGTCAATCGACCTTCAGTGCGGTGAGCTCGCCACCTTTACCATAAACGAACAGCGTATCACTAGCGACCACGGGTGCAGACATGATGCCGTCGCTATCTACCCGTATCCGGCCGACGAACTTGCCATCTTCGCGTCTCATCCAATGCAGATAGCCCTCGTAGTCCCCGACGACCACATAGTCCCTGTAGCCGACCGGAGCGGTGGCCTGTCGGAACTGAAGCTGGTCTTGGCGCCACATGGACTGACTACTGTAGCGGTCCAATGCCCAGATGTGGCTTTGGTCATCGGTTACGTATAGCAGCTCCCGATCGATGCTGATGCCGGCATAGGATGACATGTCGCGCTGCCACAACACCTCGCCCGAGCCGATATCCAGCGCGGCGGTGCGTCCTTGAAAAGCGACCACGTACACGGCGTCGCCGACGATCCGCGGCTCCGCATCGATATCCACCAGCCGTTCCAACTCGGTGCGCCCCCTGGGAATAGCGATACGCGACTCCCACAGCAGCCGACCGTCGCGCAGCGCGACGGCGACGATCCGCCCGCTGTCAAAGCCGGCCACCGCCATCCCCCGTGACAGAGCCGGTGCGCTGGTACCGCGTAAGGTCAGCGTCGGGATGGTCCGGTCGTATACCCAAAGCTGCGCGCCATCCGTCGCGTTGAGCCCGTACAAGCGCCCGTCGATGGTGCGTACCACGACGACGCCGTCGGTGGCGCGTGGCGGGGCCAGGATCTCGCTGCTCAGCTTGACCTGCCACAGTGTGTCGCCATTATCGGGGTCAAGCGCGATGACATCGCCTTCTTGGCTTCCAAACAACACCAGACCGTCGCCGCTCCCGGCACCGCCCGAGATGGGGAGGTCGGTGTCGGTTTTCCAGACCTTCTCGCCGGTCTGCACGTCGTAGGCACGCACACCGCCCTTGCGGTCGCCGGCAAACACGCGTCCTTGGTACACGGTTGGTACAAGCTTGAGGTAACGGTTACCCACAGCGCTCCCCACGCCCTGGGACCAGACGGTCTTGACCTGTATCGACGGCTCGAACTCCACGAGCTCGGCGGGTGGCTCGGTGTTGTCCTCATCGCTGAGCATACGGTCCATCATTAGACCCATGGTGCCGCAGCCGCTGACCAGCGCCAACACGGCGATGGCGACGAGCCATCTCATCCGGCGGTGGGCTCAGTGGCTTCTACACGCAGGTCATCGAGCTTCATGCGCAAACGCCGGCGCGCGCTTGCGGGCACGTCCTCGGCACTGAGGGCCCTTTCGTAGGCGCCGCGCGCCGCGGCGGTGTCTTTTTTTGCCACCAGTGCGTCACCACGAGCTTCCTCCCATATCACCTCGAAGCCGGTGGGCCTCGTTTCGTCGAGAAGCCGTAAGGCTTCTTCCGGTTTGCCGTCGTTTAGCACAACGCGGGCAAGCCTGATGCGCGCGATGTTCTGCACCCCGGCGTCGGGCGCGTTCTCCATCACCCAGCGCAGATAAGCCTCGGCCTTGGCCTGCTCGCCGGCTTCAAAGGCGTTCTTGGCACGCACCAGAGCGCCCAA
>CAJHYW010000055.1_pt1 | contig 21627 bp, 16 predicted proteins | sample 9198811 | NCBI WGS metagenome assembly CAJHYW01 (sample SAMEA7708378, study PRJEB35096) | sediment metagenome | biome: marine neritic benthic zone biome [ENVO:01000025]; feature: sediment [ENVO:00002007]; material: shallow marine sediment [ENVO:03000034] sea grass bed [ENVO_01000059] ...
AACCTGCTCGATTGGCCGATCACCTTGGAGGAGATGGAGCCCTGGTACGCCATGGCGGAGGACCGTATGGGCGTGACACGCACGAACGGGATTGAAGGTCTGCCCGGTAACAACAACTTCAAGGTAATGAAGAAGGGCGCCGACAAGCTCGGCTACAAGAACTGTCACACCGGACGGATGGCAATCAACTCGAAGGTGCGCGACGGACGCAACGCCTGCTTGCAGATTGGTTTCTGTTTTCAGGGCTGCAAGTCCGGCGCCAAGTGGTCGACGCTTTACTCGGAGATACCAAAGGGTGAGGCGACCGGGAAGCTCGAGGTGCGGCCGAACTCACAGGCACTGCGTATCGAGCATGACGCCTCGGGGAAGGTGACCGGTGTGGTGTACGCCGACAGCGACGGAAAGATGCACACGCAGAAGGCGCGCGCCGTCTGTGTGGCGGGCAACTCCATCGAGAGCCCGCGGTTGTTGCTAAACTCCGAGTCCTCACAGTTCCCCGATGGTCTGGCGAACTCCTCCGGCCAGGTCGGCAAGAACTACATGCGTCACATGACGGGGTCCGTATATGGTGTGTTCGACAAGCCCGTCTACATGAACCGGGGCACGACCATGGCCGGTATCATCACCGACGAGGCCGCCAACGACCCTGCGCGTGGTTTCGTAGGGGGCTACGAGATGGAGACGCTGTCGCTTGGGATCCCATTTATGGCCGCCTTTCTCAATCCAGGCGCTTGGGGCCGCGAGTTTAGCTCCGCGCTCGATATGTATGATCACATGGCCGGTATGTGGCTGGTTGGCGAGGACATGCCGCAGGAGAGCAACGCCATCACCTTGCACCCCAGCGAGAAGGACCAGTACGGGTTGCCGGTGCCCAATGTGAACTTCGATGACCATCTAAACGACATCGCGATGCGCAATCACGCCTACCGCCAGGGTAGCGCGATTTACGATGCGGTGGGCGCGACCGCGACCTACCCGACGCCGCCGTACCCGTCCACCCACAACCTCGGCACCAACCGGATGAGCGAGAAGGCGAGCGATGGCGTGGTCAACAAGTGGGGACAGACGCACGATGTGAAAAACTTGTTTGTCTCCGACGGCAGCGTTTTTACCACCGGTGCGTCGGAGAACCCAACGCTGACCATCGTCTCGCTGTCGCTGCGACAAGCCGACTACGTCGCGGGCGAAATGTCCAAGGGCAATCTCTGAGTCGTTCTCATCGTGGGGGCGGGGTCCCGCCCCTACGACGCGGGGATTTCCACTCAGATGTATAACGTGAAGACTTGTGCCCTGGGGCGGACCCCTGGGGCGGGGATGGTGCGTCGCTCGTAGTCGGGTGAGCCTTGCGGAGGAAAATCGAGCACGTCTTCGCTGGTTTGGTCGCGGTCGTTAGGGTGATGTGACAAGACCCGTAAACGGTGTGTGAGAATTCTCACTGCCCGCTGTGTGCGCGCGATTATATTTGAGCCTGCAGGGCAAGGCGATACACGCAAGAAGGCGTCAGCGTCTTTTTCAAACGCGGTGGGAGAATGATATGAGCAACATCTATCAGCAGATCTGGGACGCCGACCAGGCACAAGCTGGTGTGCAGCCCATACTCGACACCGAGCCGGGTGATTCGAGTGAGGGTTTTGTCACGGTCAACAGCGCGCTCGATGGGCAAGACCATGCGTTGCGCGTGCTACCCGAGGCCGTCATCCCACAGCGCAAGATGCACACCTACGAGCTTTGCCGCGTCCTGTTCGACAACTACGCGCTAGCAGAGCGCGCCGAGGAGATCGAGACACCGGAAGAGCGTGAAGAAGTACACGACTTGGTGCATGCAATGGTCGATACGGCGCCGATGCAGGTGGCACGCGAATATGTCGCCGCGGCGACCGGCACCAGCGTCACGCGCGAGCGCTGGTACAACACGGTCATGGATTTGTGGTTTCGTCGCTTCTCCCAAGGTGGCGACCCGCACTTGACGGGCTTCGAGCATGTCGTGGTCGGTGAGCAAGAGGGCTCGAAGGCGCAGGGCTATCACTTTTGGTACAAGTACTATTTGGATGATGGCTTTGCCCGGCAGGTCGATGGTTCTGCGAGCGAGTTTCCGGGTTTGGTGGATGACCGTATCGCTTATCTGGGGTCCAAGCTGTCCGCCGGGCAGGGACAGTTTCCGGAGACCGTGACCATCTCGTATCGATGGCACGCGCCGGACTACGACGCGCAGGCGCTGCGCCCGCTGACCAAACCCATTGGCGGCTTCTTCGTAGGTTGCAGCGTCGAAGGGCTACTCGCGCTCGGGTCGGTGCGTGCGCACGCCGGTGCGCGGGCGCCAAAAGAGGCCGAGATCAACGGCGCTCGCTATGCGCTAAAGGTGTACAGAAGCAACAACAATCGCCACGTGCGTACTTTTTACCCGATGTTTTTGGGGGCGGCGGAGAACGGGGGCGGTGGTGGCGACGAGCCTCCGGTGACACCGCCGACGCCGCCGACGCCGCCGACGCGTGCATCGCATGTGCGTATCATTGCCGCGCTGGTCAACCCCGAAGGTCACGACCCCGGCAGGGAATCCGTGACCCTGTTGAACACGGGACCAGGGACGGAGCATCTCGACGGTTGGCGTCTGGAAGACCGCAACGGCCGGGCCCACACGCTCTCGGGCGTGGATATCGGGGCGGGCGATGCGCTACGGATCATACTGGACCCTGCGGGCGCGCAGCTATCGAACAAAGGCGGCAAGATCAGCCTGGTGCGTCCCGAGGGACACGTCGCGCAAACAGTGACCTACTCGAAGGGTCAGGTCAGACAGAACGGGCACACCCTCGTCTTTTAGCCGACCGGGCGGGGACCCTTCTCAAGTGTACCCAGTGCTCGTTTGCCTGCGTCTGCGCTGTGGCGGCGGTGCGCGACTCGAGTCGGGTGGTGATGCTAAGGTTTTTCGCCATCATTGAGACCAGCTCTCTGCGCACGTAGTCCGGCAAGGGCGCCTCGCCGCGCACGCACATGGCTATCTTGGATTCGCCCACCGCGTACATCCTCTCGTGCGGCGGCGCCGGGCGCGACCCGAACAAGCGGCGAAACGCAGCAATTGCATGCTTGCGGAACTCGGTCCACCAGGCCGACAGCCTTCGTGATTTCATCGCAACGCCTTTGTCCACTGGTGTAACTCCGCACACAGCCAGCTCAGATACTGGACAAACAAGTCGTCAACGCGCCGGCTACCTTCGTCGCCTTCGTGTAGCACGCGGACCCCTCCGTCAAGCCGTACCTCGCGCGGCGCATCGCGCGCGGGTCGGGACAGCTCGAAATTTGCCGCAAAGATCCAACCATGGCCCGTGGCTCCGGGTGGAACGACGACGATGTCGGTGTCGATCTCGCGTTTGCGGTCGACGCGAAATACGCTGCAGCGTTCGGTGCTCACCGCTTCGAGCAGGTCGTCGAGGAAGACCGAAATCCGTGCTGGCGACCAACCCTTCCTGGAAAGGGTGCGTCGCATGTGCGTGGCGAAGTCCTCGCGGCGAAACAGGGTGCCAAATGCGGACAAAAGCTCGCCGCTGACCAAAAAATCAGGCGGTCCGACAGCGACACGGATCTGGTCCGCGTCCGCGCGAACTTGCCAGCGAAACTGGAGCAAGAGATGGAATGGGTTCTCGTCTTCGCCCTTGACGATGTCACCGTCCTTGGTGGTTCGAAGCAGCACCTCGACGAGGAAGCCGTCGAGCTCGAAACCCGGCAGCCCGGGTTCCGACCGTGGTTGCAGCGTGGAGATGGTTTCTCGCAGCCGCTTGAAGGAGCTTACGACAGCGTCGACGATGGTGCGTAGATGCGTATCGGGTGGTCCGATCGCGAGGTCAGGGACGGGTTGGTCCTGGTTTGCATCGAAACCCTCACGCACAAAGCGGCGGACCGCGACAAACAAATCACTAAAGGGTCGTAGTGGCCAGGTGTCTGTAGCGGCGTCGCGCTCGACCTCTGCATAGGGCTCCCCGGGCGTGGCGGAATAAAAGAACCGCGGGTTGCGGCGCCGCCCACCGCGAAACACGACTACCAATCTACCTTCGGCCTCGGGGCCGACGGCGAGGGTGAGCTGCTCGTCCGCGGCCGCTAAAAGCGGTAGGCCACCACCGCGCCCCCCGGGTGCACCCCGTACCACAAGCGATGGTCTGGTAACAGAGAAGCTCAAGCGGCGCGCAGACGTGTCGACTTGCTCCAAGAACGGTGCAGGGGTCAGCTCCAAATGCACGCGAGCACGCAACAGCGGGCGGTCGATGACCTTTTGCTTCTTGAAGGAAATGAGCTGGATACCGCTCTTGCTTTCCGCGGCCAAGAGAAACAACGAGGTCAGCCGCGTGTGGCCGAGGAAACGAACCACGGGGATGGGGTCATCGTCGAGCACCAACCGATACGCGGATGCGCATGCGACCTTGTGCTGTGTTTGGACCAGCTCGGTCGTGATAGCACGCACGGCCTCGGGAAGCGCCTTGGCCGCGTCGAGATCCACTAGACGAGTGTGCCCAGACGTTCCAGCCATGCCGCTTGGCTGTCGGCGACGGTGTTGAGGAATGCGCGAAGCGCCGCCGTTTGTTCGCTCGAGCGCGGTTTTACACCATAGCGGCGCGCGACGGCAACGCTGGGTGGGTCAAGGCAAACATGCCAGATACCGAGGTCACCATCGTCATCGGTACCGCGGCTCAGCGCGAGCAAGTACTCCGCGCCCGCCCCGCTCTTTCGTGCTGCCTCTTGTCCGCGAAAGATGAGTACGCGCGCCCACGAATCCAAGAGCTCACTTTGCACCCGCGGCTCGCTTTGCTCAACCGTGCGGCGGATCTGGGCCCGCTGCTTGGGAGCGAGCACCAGCGAGACTTGGGGGGTCTCGGCGCGCAGCCTCTCCAACAGCTCGGGTGGCGGCGGGGCAGCCACCATTTCGGCCGTCAAGGTCTGTTGGTGAAGCTCTCTAGCCTCGTTTGCCTTCTCATAAATTAAGATATCCCAACCTTCGGAGCTGACCTGTTCCAGCGCGAAATGCAGCTCCGCGCTCAGCTTTGGCATACGAAACTGAGCCGGCACGACGGCAGGGTCGGACAGTGCCGTTGCCAGATACTCGGTATTGTGGGCGTCAAGCCTACGCTGAATGCCGACCATCGAGCTTGCCATCCCCTCGAGAAAGGTCCCCACCTTTGCGCTATGTGCGGCCGGTGGCTGCGTGCGGTGCTCTGGTGTGTCCCCGGGGTCGGGCTCCGGCGTGTCGGGTTGGGGTTCTTTTAACTTCAGCGTGTTGCGCAGGTCAGCCACGGCCTTCTCGAAGACGTCGAGTTGTGCGCTGATCTCTTCTAGCTCGAAGGTCGGCGGCGGTTGGTCAAACGTCTGCTGGAGCGCCGATATCGCTGCGGTGACTTTGGCCAGCGCATCTCCTGCAAGTTTCTTTCTTATCCTTGGCATCGCTTGGACTCACTGTGAGTCTACAAATGGGGCACGCGAAGACGTTGACCGGGATTTGCCGCAAAGGAGCCCGGGCTGCACCTGCGCTCGGATGACATCAACCGTTCGTATCGTCCTTTGTCTCGATCGCCTTCGCGTCCTTGCCGGTCAGCGTCTTGAAGATGGAGTTCATGGATTTGATGATTTCCTTATCAACCTCATCCCGCTCGGGAAGCGAGATATTTTTGGCGGAGAGCTTGTCGGCACGGTCCAGCAGGCTGTTCATGACGGTTTCGTCCGCGGGGACGGCGTGTATGACGGTCTTAACCCTCGCGGCCGCGCGGTAGTCGTATCCAAAGCCCACCGCGACGGACGCGTTCACGGCCATTGCGCCCACGTTTACCCCAAGCCCCGCACCGACCGTCGCGTTGAGGGTTTGGGCAAGGTCGGCGCGAAACTCCAGCTCGGTTTCCGTGTATTGATAGTGGGCGGGTGCGAGCAGCTTTAGCAATCGGGTGAACTCCTCCGAGAACGCGGAGTCGGCCGCTTGGCCTTCACCCAGGGTTGCTTGTGCGATTCGGATGATCTGGTCTATGGACTCCAGGTAGGTCAAGTTGAACGCCTTTTGAGCCGCCGCGATCGAGAGGCCGAGGTTCCCGACGATGGCGGGTAGTGTGGAAAGGTCATCGATCAGTTTCGAAGTCTTGCTCACGCTTGCTCACTCCTTTTGCCAATGCCCGCTCTGGGCGGTTTGAACCATCTCCATCGTGATACGCGTAGCGATGCTTGCGCCTGTAGCTCGACCCGACTCGTAACCGGCGACCTCGATGTTACTTAGCAGACGTGCTTCTAATCCGCCGCTCACTGTCTTTGTGAACTTTGTAGAGACGCTGAACTCGAAGGTGGCTTCGGCTAGCAGCGCCCGTGGGGGGAGTATTTGACGCAGCAGGGGTGCGAGCGCCGTGCTCGCATGCCCCAGGCCGAGCGCATAATCATCGCGCTCCAGGGCATTCTCCCGGTCCATCGATTGTTGCGCCGACATCATGTCGACCGCGAAGCGCTCCAGCAGGTCTTCGAGCGAGGCGGGGGAGTGCTCTGACTTGCCGGTCGCTTTGGCAACGTCGGTGTTACTCATGCCAACCCTCGTGGTGAGCGCAAGCTGCGCGAGTCGTCAGACGGCAGTATTCATTGACCATCGCGCCGTCGTCAATGCCTATACCAGTGGTCCAATCACAGCACTAGCCTTGCTCGAAACCTTGACTCGACGGCCGGATCTTTCCGTCGCCGCCGGTGACTCGCAAACCTACCGGCCCTATCGAATGCACACAAAGCCATCCTGGACTCCCCCCGAATCAATCTACCACCACACACGGTGTTCTCATGGACCATCTCTCAATAGACAGTCTGCACTACGCGCATGAGGATATGACGAATACGCTTCCTTTGCAGCTAAAGGCTCGTGAGGCTCGCGTCAGGTGAGAACATGGGCCCGCTAGTAACGCTCGCGTGGGAATTATCACATGTCCGTGTTAGGTTGAGGCGTAGAGTTTTGCCTACGATGCAAACTACCGGAGTTCTCCGGTAAGAGGACTGAGCGACGGTTGCAAAGGAGTCGACCCATGGGCGATGAGAGCGGTCACCGGCGTCACAAGGAACAGATCTTCAGCGAGCTTCGCTTCCGCAATCTTTGTGTTAAGAACCGCCTGTTCAGGTCGAACCTGTCGGGGATGTTCGACGACTACAACGGTCACGGTGGCAACGCGCGCCTGAACTGGGAAGAAAAGTTCGCCCGCGGCGGCATCGGCGCTATCATCTCATCTTTTACACCCGTGGCGGTGCGCGGTCGTATTCTCACGCGTTACGCTATGATCGACGACGACAACAAGATTCCTTTCTGGCGCGCCGTAGGCGAACGCGTACACAAGCATGACGGGTGCAAATTCATCATGCAGCTCAGCCACTCGGGCAGACAGCAGGACTTGGGGGGTGTCGAGAACCTGTACCACAGGGGGCTGAGCTCGACAAACCGCCAGGATTTCTTCCATGGCCTGTTGTCTCAAGCCATGACCAAGCACCAGATCGACGAGGTCGTCGATGCCTTTGCGCAGGGCGCACGCCGAGCCAAGGCGGCGGGTCTGGACGGGGTCGAGCTGCACGGCGCAAACGGCTACTTGATTACCCAGTTCCTGAGCTCCGGGATCAATGACCGCACCGATGAGTACGGCGGCAGCGTCGAGAACCGCACCCGCTTCGCGCTCGAGATTGTGCGTGCTATCCGTGCTGAGGTCGGCGGCACCTTCCACCTGCAGATGAAGATCAACGGTGTGGACCACAACGATTGGCTTTACCCGTGGCAGAAGAAGGGCAACACGCTCGAGGAAACAAAGGAAATATGCAAGCTGCTGCTCGATGGCGGCAAAGGCGTGGATGCATTTCACATCTCCAGCGGCAGCACGTTCCCGCACCCGCGAAACCCACCCGGTGACTTTCCCGTGCTGGGCGCACGTCGATGGTACGACGGCATGCTCTCGCAGGGGGTACGCACGCGTTTTAACTACGCCATATTCAACAACGCGCTGGGCGGTCTACTCTTCCGTCACTATTGGCGTTGGCGTTGCGGGCCGGTGATCGAGGGCATCAACCAAGAGTATGCCCGCGAGATACGCCGTGCCGTGCACCAAGTAGACGAGTCCGTAAAGGTGCTTTGCACGGGTGGCTACCAGCACGCGGACAAGATTGCCGAGGCCATTGCTGGGGGCGCGTGTGATGGTGTGTCCATCGGCCGGCCGTTGATTGCGAACAACGACCTGCCGCATATATTGCACGCGCGCAACGGTCCGGAGAAGGGGAAAGAGTGCACCTATTGCAACAAGTGCTTGATGAACGACTTAGAGAACCCGCTTGGCTGTTACGAGCTATCGCGCTACGACGGCTCGAGCTTTGAAGAGCAGTATCAAAACATGATGGCATGCATCATGTCGGTGTTTGAGCCACCGACCTTCCCGCAGACCGAGACTGGTGCACCCGAGCACGAGGCAGAGCACGCGTAGCGCTACGACGTTTTTGCACAGGTGTATACAGGGCAGACCGATGAGAAGCGATGACCTTCGATTGACCCCCGTCGAGACCGTGATGCGCAAGAAGAGACGCATCAGAAACGTGTTGGTGCTGGTCGTATTGCTTGTCGTAGGGTATTACCTGGTCTTCAAGATGACCTACTCCCCTTACTACGCGAGCATGGACGAACATTTCAAGTATGGCTCCATAGGCAGCGAGACCGCGAATGGATTACCCTATTGGGTATGGAAGGCGTTGCCGGCTATGTATCCGGAGCGGTTGAACGGACAGGGCTATGAGGCCTTCGGGCTGCTGTACGAAGAAGGTCGGGATTTGCCCATCGGTGTGTCAAAACGCAAAGTGCAAGGCATCGACCGGGTGTGGCTCAACTGCAGCGTATGTCACACCGGTACGTATCGCGAGACCGCCGACGCCGAGCGACAGCTCATCTTGGGGGCTCCGTCAAACAACCTGCGTCTGTACGACTTCATTCAATTCCTACGCTTTGCGTCCTTGGACAACCGGTTCACCGGTGAGGTGCCATTCCCGGACCACGCGAGCGCCGATGTCGTGTTGGAGAAGATCGACGCGGTGGGTGGCGACCTCAACGCGCTAGAGCGTCTCATCTATCGCTATGTCGTTATCAATCGGGTCCGCGATGGTCTCGTCGAGCTACGCGAGCAGCTCGCCTTCTTGGACCGACAGCACGACTGGGGACCGGGGCGTGTCGACACCTTCAATCCTTACAAGGTCATCCAGTTCAACTATCCCATGGACGACTTGACCGACGAGCAGCTCAACGGCTCGGCGGACTATCCATCGATCTGGCAGCAAGGACCGCGCCAGGGGATGCAGCTTCACTGGGATGGCAACAATCCATCGGTGCAGGAGCGCAACCTGAGCGCCGCGCTCGGCGCCGGTGTGACACCGGTGACCGTGGATATGAACAGCATCAAGCGTCTGGAGGAATGGCTCTGGGACTTTTCCGCGCCCGTGTATCCAAAGCTCGACCGTCTGGACCCAGAGAAGCTTGCCACGGGGCAGGCGCTTTATGCGCGATACTGCGCGGCATGTCACGGTGCCAAGACAAACGGTGTTTATGACTACGACACCCAGAAGTATTCGCGGCTTGGCACCGTAGAGAGTATCGCGCGCATCCGCACCGACCGCGGTCGTTGGGCTTCGTACACCCGCGAGTTTGCGGACAACCAGAACCTGCTTTATGCGGGGTACCCGTGGCGCTTCAAGAACTTTCGCAAGACCCAGGGTTACGCCAACCAACCCCTGGACGGTATCTGGGCCCGCTCACCCTATTTGCACAACGGCTCGGTGCCGACGCTGCGCGACTTGCTCGAGCCCGCCGAGGACCGCCCGGTGCTGTTCTACCGTGGCTACGACGTCTTCGACTTTGACAAGGTTGGCTATGTTGCCGATGTGGCGCGCGAGGGAGACAGAGAGTTCTTCCGTTACGATACGCGTGTGACCGGCAACTCCAACTCGGGTCATGAAGGGAAGGCCTACGGCACCCATCTCTCTTCCGAGCAAAAAGACGCCATCGTCGAGTACATGAAGACTCTTTAGCCATGCAACGCACCTTGACATCTCCAGGCTCGGCGCGAGGCCGCACGAAGATCACCCTGCTGGTTGCGGTGGCCGTCGCCGCCGCCGCCGTGGGATTGAGCTCGTGGTACTACTTGTTCCGTGTCGTCGAGCAGCCGTACTTCGAGAACGATGACGACTCGTTCAACTACGGCTCTATCGGTAACGCGCAAACCGATGGGGTCCCGTACTGGATTTGGCGCGTGCTACCGACGATGTTCCCAGAGTATTTGCCCGGTCCGGGTGGCTACTCCGCGGTCGGCTTGGTGTGGGAACCGGGTAAGGAGCTGCCGGTTGGCTTGTCGAAAAAGACCGTGGGTGTCCCGCGGGTCGCAATCAACTGCGGGTTTTGTCACCAGAGCACCTACCGGCTCGCGCCCAACGAGCTACCCACCTTCGTGCCTGGTGGGACAGGGAACCGCCTCGAACCGCTTGCATACATCCGCTTTCTGAGCGCAGCCGGCAAAGACCAACGCTTCAACCCCGACGCCGTCATGGCCGAGATACAGGCGATCTACGAGATGCCCTTTGTCGAGCGTCTGTTTTATCGCTATGCGTTCATCCCCGCGACAAAGAAGGCACTGATCCGACAGGGGCAAGCGTACGAGTGGACCTACACGCGGCCGGACTGGGGCAAGGGCCGTATTGCGCCGTTCAACCCAGTGAAGTTCGGTATTCTCGGGATGGCTCTGGACGGCACCGTAGACAACGCGGACATGATGCCTCTCTGGAATCTGGCGGACAAGACGGGTATCGCGCCCAACGGAGAGGTCAAAGCCGTCCATTGGGATGGGTTGGTCACCAGCCTGCGCGAGTCACTGCTCGCCGGTGTCATCGGTGACGGGATGACCTACAAGACCTTTGCCGCCACCGACCCGCAGCTTCGGCGCATCGAGAAGTGGATCGCCGAGCGGCCTTACCCCAAGTCACCATTCTCGACGACACGCGAGCCAAGCGACCCCTTCTACGTGGCGCCCGCCCAGGTGGCGGCGGGCGAAGCCTTGCACCGCACGCATTGTGGTGAGTGCCATACGCGCGACGGCGCGCGTTTCAGAACGGTTATCCCCGTGCGTGAAGTAGAAACCGACCACCACCGTGCCGAGATGTGGAACGCCGAAGCGATGCGCCGTTACACGGACTACCAGGAAGAATACGACTGGGGGTTCGAGGATTTTCAGAACGTGGAGGGGTATGTTGCAGTCGACATGGATGGGCTGTGGCTGCGGGCACCCTACTTACACAATGGCTCCGTGCCAACGCTGCGCGCCATGTTGCAACCCCCCGACCAGCGCCCAAAGGTCTTCTATCGCGGCTACGACGTGATCGATACCGAGAACGGTGGTTATGTCGCCCAGGGCGAGGAGGCGCGCCGCGTGGGTTTTCGCTATGACACCGGTGAATGGGGTAATGCGAACAAGGGACACGCGTACGGCACCGACCTGGAGCCGCGTGAGAAGGAAGCACTGTTGGCGTACCTGAAGACGCTCTAGCACGGCTAACCATAGGAGAGCAGCGACATGGCAGTTAGACGCGTTTTGAAGAGACTCGGGCAGGGTGTGCTCTTGGTCATCGTACTTGTGGTCGTGATCGTCGGGCTGCGCGTGCTTCTCGACCCGAACAAGCCGGGCAAGGTCGATGACGAGGCCAAACTGGCGGGCAGAACGGCGGACAGCTTTCCCGCCGCGGACGAGAATTTCTTTGCCGACATGGACGGTGGCTACAAGCCCGATGCCAAGCCGTTGAGCGAAAACGCGGTCCGCGGGCGCAACACCTGGATCGTCTGGACCGGTGGCAACGACCGCTTCTGGGACTTCATGGGCAACAACACCTTTGGCGCCTTCGATTTGCTAAAGACCGTCTCCTCGCACCCGAACGTCTACGCAAACCGCGACAACCGTTGGAGCTATCTCGGGTTGGTGAACGAGCCGTGTTTCCAAAAGGCGAGCGGGCCGGACCCGCAGCGCTGGGGGTTATGGCTGGACACGCGCAGCGAGAGCGGCGAATGCGGGCCAGACCCGTTTGCCAACGCCGACAAATACCCAGGCGTGAAGATCGGAGCGCGCGGTGAGACCGTGAATCCCAAGGGCAAAAACGCTTATCCAAAGACCCTGTCGGTAGGCTCCTACTATGGCGAGCCCACCGGTGTCGTGGGCCTGCGTTTGTTCCCAAACCCGGATTTCGACGCGGACGCCGCCGCCAACTGGGATGCTGAGCGTTACTACGCCGACCCCGATTATTACCAAGACAAGGATCTGGTGCGGCCCTACCGCGTGGGCATGTCCTGTGCGTTTTGTCATGTGGGTCCAAGCCCCACCAACCCGCCCGCCGACCCAGAGAACCCAAAATGGGAGAACCTGAACTCCAACCCCGGCGCACAGTATTTCTGGGTCGACCGCATCTTTGCTTGGGACACGCGACCGCGAGGTGCGGATGGTAAGCCCGCCGCGAACGAGCGCAACTTCATTTTTCAGCTTTTTCACACCAATGCGCCCGGCACCTTGGATACTTCGTTGGTCTCTACCGACTACATAAACAACCCGCGCACCATGAACGCTGTGTACTCGATCGCGGCGCGGCTCGGGGGCGTGGAGGGTCTACCCGAGCTCACCCAACGCTGGGCCAAAGAGCGGCTTGCCGGCGGCGAGCTCAACAACAAACAGTTTCAGGATTTCCCCCAGACCGCGGGCCTGGCGCAGTTCTGGGACCCGAAGGGTCGCATCACATCGACCCCGCGGGTGCTCAAGGATGCTGCGGACTCGGTGGGCGCGCTTGGCGCGCTCAACCGCGTGTACATCAACATTGGTTTGTTTAGCGAGGAGTGGTTGCTGCATTTCAACCCCATCGTCGGCGGACAGAAGATTACACCGATATTGATCGCGGACGCGGAGAAGAACTCGACGTACTGGAATGCCACGGTCGAGCAAACCGCCGACATGGCTATCTTCTTCGTCGAGACCGCCAAGCCGGACAAGCTCGCCGATGCGCCCTATGGCAGACGCTATCTGACAAAGGACGAGGCGTTGCTCGCCGCCGGAAAACGTGCGTTCGCCGAGAACTGCGCGGCCTGTCACTCGAGCAAGATCCCCGAAGAGCCTCCGGCGGTCGTGCAGGGCTGCGAGGGCGGTGGGAACGGACCCGATTATCTCGATTGCTGGAACCGCTACTGGGAGTGGACCCAGACCGACGACTTCAAATCGAAGATGATCGAGATCGTGCTTGCGCCGGACTTTCTGGACGGAAACTTTCTCTCCACCGAGCGCCGTGTGCCGGTGACGCATCTGGAGACAAACGCCTGTAGCCCGCTTGCGACCAACGCCATTGCGGGGGACATCTGGGACAACTTCGCGTCGCAGTCCTACAAGAGCTTGCCATCGGTTGGTGCCGTCGAGGTTCGCCACCCCATCAGCGGTGCGCAACGCGAGTTTCCGGTAATGGGTGGTGGACGCGGCTTCACGCGCCCGGCGTCGTTGATCAGCCTGTGGTCGACCTCACCCTTCTTGCTGGCGAACACGGTCGCACCGGACTACGGGAAGGATTATTACACCGCCAAAATGGACGATGCGGCGGTCACCTATGATGCCGGCGAGGATAGCTATGACTCGGGTTACGGTTCTGGCTACGAGACGGGCGGGAGCTACGGTGGCGGTTATGATCCCGGTGCGTACGACGGCTCGCTCGAGTATTTCGATTGGCGTCCGTCCGTCGAAGCCCGTGTTCGCTCCTTCGATGCCTCCATACGCAAGATGCTGTGGCCCGAGCAACGTAAGCAGGACATCGACGTGGTGCGCAGCCTCGGGCTGCCCGATGACCGCGCGCTACCCGGCGCCGAGGGCTATGTGTACCGCACCACCGCGGCCAGCTGCTTCATGGTGCCGCAAGGATATCTGCCGGATATCCTGGACCACGGCTGGGCGCGCAGCCTGACGGCCTTTCTTAGCGGTGTAACCTTTACCGAAAAAGGCGACCTGCATGCGGGTCCCATCCCCAAGGGCACACCGGTCAATCTCGTCACCAACATACAAATCCGTTTGGACCCCGACAGCGAGAAGGGTAGCATCAGTCATCTGCTGGATTTGTTGAGCTTGGGGCTGACGGCGAGACGCGTGCTGCGTGAGGTCGGCAGCGAGTGCACCGAGTCGACGCTGAACGATACCGAGCGGCTCGAGCGCGTACGCCAAGCCTACATCGACAGCGGCTTGGTGGATAAGCTGGTCTCCATCAGCAAGTGTCCCGATTACGTCGTCAACCGCGGCCATCACTTTGGCGCGGGTCTGGGCGACGATGACAAAGAAGCACTGATCGCGTTTCTCAAGACTTTCTGAGTTAGCGATGCCTGCAGGCCGATGCGATGTGCCCGCATCCGGCTTATGACTCATGGCACAATGGACTTGCGTGAGCACGAATAGCGACAGCAACACCGAGTACGAGTATGTGGTCGTCGGCTCCGGCGCTGGGGGTGGAACCGTTGCCGCGCGTCTGGCCGAGGCCGGGTGCAAGGTCTTGCTGCTCGAAGCGGGTGGCGACCCCCCGGCGCATGGTCGAGGCAAAGTCGTGGATGGGGGCCGTGACGTTTGCGATGACTACGACGTGCCCGCCTTTCACACTTTTGCAAGCGAGCATCCGTCGATGCGTTGGGACTACTTTGTCCGCCACTATGCCTCGGAAGAGCGCCAGTGCAAGGACCCGAAGCACGTCAAGATCGGTGACAGCCCCTATGTTCTCTATCCGCGGGCCGGCACGCTCGGTGGTTGCACGGCCCATCACGCGATGATCACCATTTATCCTCACAACGAGGACTGGGACCATATCGCACGTCTGACCGGCGATGAGTCGTGGCGCTCGCACAACATGCGCCGATACTTCGAGCGGATGGAGAACTGTCATCATCGCGCCTTTCCTTACCGATGGCTGGGAAAGCTTGGCCTGAACCGTACTCGACACGGCTGGGGCGGCTGGTTGCACACGGAGAAAGCCATCCCGAAGGCGGCGCTGGAGGACGAGGAGCTGGTTCAAACGATCCGCGATGCCGCGCGTGTGGCGTTGCACGAGGCTCGCCGTCCCTTTGACCGTTTGCGTTGGTTCATCCGTAGCCAAGCGGACCCGAACGACTGGCGCCTGGTTCAAGACAATGCCGTCGGGCTACGCTACGTGCCGCTATCTACACGCGACCACGCGCGTCTCGGCACGCGCGAGCGTGTCTTGGATGTCATGCAAAAGCATGGCGACAACCTGCACATCGAGCTCGATGCACTGGCGACCAGGGTGATCTTAGACGACGAGAACCGTGCCGTCGGCGTCGAGTACCAAAAGGGCGCCCGGCTGTATGGAGCGCACCCTGAACCGAGTCCCCAACCTGGCGAAACACGCACCGTCAGCGCATCCCGCGAGGTGATACTTTCGAGCGGTGCTTTCAACACGCCCCAGCTTCTGATGCTCTCGGGCATCGGGCCCCCGGAAGAGCTCGAGACCCATGGCATCGAGGTGAAGCTGCCACTACCCGGTGTTGGCCGAAATCTGCAGGACCGCTACGAGGTGGCCGTGGTCAACCGCATGAAGCTCGATGACAGCGGTTGGGATGTGTTGGAGGGAGCACGATTTACCGCCGGTGATGCGCCTTACAGGCAGTGGGCAAAGCGTGGTTGGCGCTGGTGGCGGCGTGGGCCATACAAGGGCAACGGCGGTGTGCTGTCCGTCATCAAGCGCTCGTCCACATCCCGGCCCTTACCCGATCTCTTTTGCGTCGGGTTTCTCGCCGACTTTCACGGCTACTTCCCGGGGTACTCCAAGTTGTTACCGAGGGGATTGGACTACTTCACCTGGGCGATCCTCAAAGCCCACACTAACAACACCGCCGGCTCCGTGAGCCTGCGCTCCGCCGACCCGCGTGACCCACCGCTCGTGAATTTCCACTATTTCGATGAGGGTAACGACAGCGGCGGCGAGGACCTTGAAGCCGTCGTGGAGGGCATTCGCTTCGCGCGCGAACTGACCAAGAGCTTTGCGCATCGCGTGGACGTGGAAGAGCTCCCGGGGGAGCACGTGCGCAGCCCGGAGGACCTCGCGCAGTTTGTAAAGGACAATGCGTGGGGACACCACGCGTCGTGTACGTGCCCCATCGGCGACCTGGACAAGGGAGGGGTGTTGAGCCCCGACTTTCGCGTCCGCGGTACCAAGAACCTGCGCGTGGTCGATGCATCGGTGTTTCCCCGCATCCCGGGCTTTTTTATCGTCACCTCCGTGTACATGGTGGCGGAGAAGGCGGCCGATGTGATCCTGAAAGCGGCCGGAAAAAGCCCGCGGGGTCCGTAGCAGCTCGGCCATGCACATCGCGTCGCCATCATGCGGGCCTGATGCCATGGCGCTAGAACAGTGTGCCCGGCTCATCGAGCAGGGCGCATACGCGCGTGCCTTGAGCGCGATTGAGCCGTCGCTCAAAGACGACACCAGCGGCGTATGTCATGCGCTGACGGCGCTCGCTTACTTCCGGCTCCAGGACTATCAAAACGCCGCGCAACACTACGACGCGGCGCTCGGGCGACAGCCGCGCAACGCCGAGTGGCTACACTTGCGTGCGAAGGCCAAGGCGAACATGGACTCCGCCATCCATCGCTTTGTTCCCGACCCCGCGCCGGTTTCGCCGGCGGTATTGAGCGACGTCGCGCTGCCCCCGCCGTTGCCAAACGTCGAGGTGTCATGGCTAAAGCGAACGGGTCTCGCACTGGGGCACGGACTCGGTGCGGTGGTCGCCGCGACCATGAAGCTGATGACCGAGTGCTGGGGTCGCACCGTCGGTTATCGCGACGCGGTTTGGACAAACTGGTACCGCCGGCCGTTGTTCTTTGCGGTGCTCACGCTCGCGTACATGCGCGACCAACTCAACCAGAAGAACCTACGCGACAGCTATCCGCCACAAAGCTTGACTGGTTTTCAAGCGGATGTTCCCGAGCCGCCGGTGGGCGTTGACAGTTACCGCACACCCAACGGGTGCTGGAATAACCTTGCGAATCCTCTGGAAGGGGCGGCCGGCACACGCTTCTCGCGCAACGTCGCAACCGCTGCGGTGTGTCCGGAAACGGGAACGGAGCTGATGACACCCAACCCGCGTGCGCTGAGTCTGGAGCTGCTCACCCGTCGCGGTCCCATGCAAGAGATCCCGTTTCTCAATTTGCTCGCGGCGTCGTGGATACAGTTTCAAACCCACGACTGGGTCAGCCACGGCGAGAACGTGGAGGCGGACTTCTACCAGATCCCGCTCGCGCCGGACGACCCGGCACGGCTGCGTTATCGTCAAACAACGATGTTTGTGGGTAAGACCCAGCCCGACCCGACACGCAGCCCAGCGGACCGCGTACCGGTCACATATCTCAACGAGGTCACCCACTGGTGGGACGGGTCACAGGTCTACGGCAGCGATGAGCAGACCGCAGCCAGGCTGCGGACACACACGGGTGGCAAGCTCGAGATCCAGGCGGATTGTCTGCCGCAAACAACGCATGGCGTCGAGGACACCGGGTTCAACCGAAACTGGTGGGTGGGTCTCAGCATGCTCCATACCTTGTTCGTCAAAGAGCACAACGCGATTTGCGAGCGCTTGAATCAGGCCTATCCGGGTTGGGACGACGAGCGGCTGTACCAAGTCGGCCGGCTCGTCAATGCCGCTGTCATGGCCAAGATCCACACCGTCGAGTGGACACCGGCGATTCTTCCAAACCCGGTGGCGCAGACCGTGCTAAACGCCAATTGGTATGGTCTGGCGACGAACTTTCTGCGCCGTCCCGAGGAACGCGAGACCGTGTCGGCGATCAATATCCGCAACCCCGAGCTCGGCGGCGTCGTGGGCAACCCCACTGACGACCATGGTGTGCCCTACAGCCTCAGCGAAGAGTTCGTGGAGGTTTATCGTCTGCACTCGCTGTTGCCCGAGGCCTTGGTCTTGAGACGCATCGGCGACCCCGCGCCGGTGGAGGAGGTCGCGCTCGCAGCGACACGACAGTCTGGCTCGCCAACGCTGATTGCGCGTATAGGGATGCCGGACCTCTTTTACTCATTTGGTCAACAACACCCGGGCGCGCTCGAGCTCAACAACTACCCGCGCTTCATGCAGGAGTTGAGCATGCCGGGCAACCCGGTCTTGGACCTCGGCGCGGTGGACATACTGCGCGCACGCGAACGCGGTGTCCCACGCTACAACGAGTTTCGCCGACAGCTCGGGCTGAGACCGATTCGTTGCTTCGAAGACCTCAGTGACGACCACGCGCAGGTCCAGACCCTAAAGCGCGTGTATGGCGATGAGGTCGAGCTGGTGGACCTTCTCGTCGGCACCCTCGCCGAGGCGCCGAGCCGCCGGCCCACGCACTTCGGTTTTGGTGAGACGCTGTTTCAGATCTTTATCCTGAATGCTACACGGCGGCTGCAGGCCGACCGCTTTTTTGCATCGCAGTACGACGCTCATACATACACCCCGGAGGGTTTGGCATGGGTCGATGCCGCAAGCCTCAAGACGGTGCTGCTCCGGCACTACCCGGTCCTTGGGCGTTCGGGTCTTGGCAACGTCGACAATGCGTTCGAGCCGTGGGACGCTGGCCTGCTGTGTCCCGAGCGGCACCCTCTAGCCCGGCTGTAGCTCTTCTTCGGGCTTGTTCTCTACGGCACCGGCTCGTAGAGCTTCGCAAAGGTCTCGGCATCCATCGCGTAGCCATCGCGCTGCCGCTCGTCGTTGAAGACGATCATGTCGCCGGCTTTGTAGTGTGTCTCCCCTTCCTTGGTTTGTATGGTGCCGTCGACGTCGGCGACCTGAGCCCAGATGTGCTGCACCTTGACAAAAAGACCCACGCTGACCATGCGGTATGTCGCCTCGAAGGTCTCTTGCGCCACCGTATACACATCGCCACCGTTGTTGACCAGCCAGTCACCGGCGTGCGCCTTCTGTACGCCGCCCCACTTTTTGTAGGTGAAGCCGTCTGTTTCCAGTGCTAGCTGTATCGCAACCACCGGCGTGTCGGGACGTCTTGCATAGGTCTCGAGCTTGCTCATTAGCGTATCCGCAGTGTTTGCGCGAGTATGGGCCGCCGTCGCGGAGCAGCGCAAGGTCACCGCTATCCCAGCCCCTTACCCGTCGCCTGTAGCCGCGCGTATTCATCGCTCCAGCCCGCGAGTTGGTCAAACATACCGCGGAGCTTTGGCCGGTCCATCACGAGCTCGGCGCACCGGCGTATCGCGGGGTAGGGCGCCAGCGCGTCTCCAAGCGGTAGGCTGGCGGTCCAGTAGACCAGGGTGAGGTCCACCAGGCTAAAGCGCGCCCCAAGATAGTAAGGACCCGCGCTGGTCAATTGCTGCTCGATGACGCCAAACCTTTCCAAGGCCAGGTCGAAGGAGCGGGTTTTCATGGCTTGGGTATCTTCATCGCGCATCACGAAGCGCTGCGGGTAGAAGTAGCGCTTCAACACCGGCTCCAGGTCACCGGCAAGAAAAAAGAGACCGCTCAGAAAGGCACCGCGTTCGGGCTCGTCGGTGCGCGGTGCGAGATGGGTGAGCGCATGGCGTTCGGCCAGGTAGAGATTGATGGCGGGTGTCTCGTGCAGAACCACGCCATCGGTTGTGACCAGGGCGGGGACATAGCCCGCCGGGTTTATCGCGAGGAACTCCGCCGAGCGGTGCGCTTGCTCGACGATATCCACGTCTCGCAGCTCGTACGCGATGTCGCCTTCGGCCATGACCATTTCGACCATGAACGCGCGTGTGAAACAGCCACCGTACAAGACATACATGGTTGGTCCTCGCTTTGACGCGGGATCTGCGAAAGATGTGTTTGGAAACCAGAAGATAACACGCGTGGGGGTTGGGTGAGCTCGAACGCATCTGCTGTTCCCCATTGAGTTGTGGCACGGGCGCGCACGCGTGTCACCAACGATGGCCCCCCCACACATGGGTTTTGCAAGTAGCAATAACGTTATTGATAATGAGGTAGGTTAACGACGCCTTGTGCTCGTTGACGCGGAAACTAGGTGGATGCCAATGGTGGCTCACCAATGACGTACTTTTTACAGGGGCAGCGTCATGTCGTCCTCCGTTACACAGCCGCTCAAGACCCGCGAGTTTCACAACCATCACTTTGACTCGACCATCTGGAACGACTTCGTGTTTCGGGACGATGACATCATCATCGCCACCTACGCGAAGTCCGGGACGACGTGGATGCAGCAGATCATCGCGCAGATGATCTTTGGCGGGGACCCGGATTTGGAAGTGGCCGAGATGTCCCCGTGGCTGGACCTGCGCGTGCCACCCAAAGACATCAAGCTCCCGGCCGTAGAAGCCCAAACGCACCGGCGGTTTATCAAGACGCACCTGCCGGTGGATGCGCTGGTGTTCTCACCAAAGGCAAAGTACATCTATATAGGACGCGACGGACGCGACGTAGTGTGGAGCTTCTACAACCACCACTCGAACGCCAATGCGACCTGGTACGCAGCCTTGAACGACACACCCGGGCGGGTAGGACCACCCATCAAGCCGCCGCCGGATGACATCGCCACCTACTTCAAGGAATGGCTGGCAAAGGATGGCTACCCGTGGTGGCCGTTTTGGGAGAGCGTCCGCTCGTGGTGGGAGATCCGCAATCTACCAAACGTCACCTTCGTGCACTTTGCAACGCTCAAACGCGACATGCCGGGTGTGATGCGCCGGCTTGCCGCGTTCTTGGAGATCGACGTCGACGAATCGCGTTGGGCGCAGATTGTCGAGCACTGCTCGTTCGACTGGATGAAACGCAACGCGACAAAGAGCGTGCCGCTCGGCGGTGCCTTTTGGGATGCCGGTGCCCAGGTGTTTATCAACAAAGGCGTCAATGGACGCTGGCGCGACACCTTGACCGCGACGGAGATCGCCGAGTACGAGCGGCGCGCCGTCGAGGAGCTGGGTCCGGAGTGTGCTCACTGGCTCGCCACCGGTGAGGGTTTGGATTGAAGCTGCCGCTGATATAAGCCAAGCGCGTAGGGGACGTTCTTGTTGGGGACCCGGAAGGTGTATTTGCCGGGCTTGAGGTCGAGAGTCGTGAGTGCAGCGCGGTCGGCTCAACGGACAAGCTCTATGGGGACCGCGAGTTCGAGGGCCCCCCACGTGCGATCGGCGGTCACCGCAAGCTCGAGGGCCGTGGCGAGACAGGCCCGGTCGCCCAAAGAAAGTTCCTGGGCTCGCGTAAGTGGGCGCAAGGCCCCTGCGCGTGCAGCCATCGGCCCGTCGAAGGGGACGTGGTCATCGGGACCTGGAGCTGCCGTGGCTGGATCACGCAGGACGTCGGTCTCGACACCTCGGGCGTTGAGGTTGTCGGCACGCAGATCTTCGACCTCGATTTGGATCAGCCCGGTTCGAAGACGATCGTCACGGATGGTATCGATCTGTCGGCCAATGAGGTGGATCTCTTCGTCTGGAAAAAAATCCTTCATTCGCTGGATGTCGTTCTTCGACTGTAACTCTTTGGGTAAGCCGGGTCTGCCGAGTACCACACAAGAGACAGGAACGAAATGTCCGCCGGGAGAAGCAGGACATCCGCGGCGATTTCAGAACAGG
>CAJHYW010000269.1_pt1 | contig 21569 bp, 25 predicted proteins | sample 9198811 | NCBI WGS metagenome assembly CAJHYW01 (sample SAMEA7708378, study PRJEB35096) | sediment metagenome | biome: marine neritic benthic zone biome [ENVO:01000025]; feature: sediment [ENVO:00002007]; material: shallow marine sediment [ENVO:03000034] sea grass bed [ENVO_01000059] ...
CACGCAACACGACCTTAAACGTCAACACGGAAACGGTGGTGCTGATAACCCCCCATCTCGTCAACGGCGTCAAGCGCATCGTATCGGACACAAACGCGGCAAGAATAGACCATCAGCAGGTCGATTTGGAGGCAAAGGCGAAACGTATCGACCGCGTCCTCCCGGACGAAGTCACGCTAGAAAGCGTTTTAGGTCTAGACGAGCCGCTGGACCCGGCGCCAACGACGACCGACAACCACACACCGCGGCGCGGCGGACGCAACTCGGAGGACGAGCGTTAGCCTCGGGTATCAAAATCTGGGTTTCGAGGTCGGTTCTGATGCGACGCGCTAGTCGAGCGCTTCGACCTTGACGAAGATGCTGTTTTTTAGACTACGTTCGCCACGCGTAGAGTAAGTGATGGCGTCGTCTTCGAGAATGTTGCTGCTGTGCGCGCCACCCACGTCTATCCACTCACCTAGAAAGCCCGAGATCAGCGTGGCGGTCTCCTGAGAGTCGATTCGACCACCGCCCCAGCGGCTGAGCTGCGCACGGTGTGCAAAGACGTCTATCGTCACCCGCCGACCGTTTAGGCGAGGGCGCAGGTAAAAACCCGATGACACGTCGCGGTACTCTACCCCAGGGACTGCGGCGATTACTCCAACGCCAAACAAAGCCGGGCTATTGCTTGCGACGGGTACGGACTCCCCGGTCGTTACAAACACCTCGTGGCCCTCGAGCACCCGCGCGCGTAGTGAATCTCGTACGCGCTCGGTGGAGTAACGCGTGTGCAAGCGACGGTCCGCGTCCTCACCCTCTGGTATCTCGCCCTTCACTCCATAGCGCACCGTTACCATGAGGTTCTTTGGTGGTCGGTCGACCTTGGCGAGCATGCGCTTTATTTGCGCAATTTTGTTTGGCGTGCTGTTTATGACTAGCTGGTTGTCTACGACCGAAACGGAGCCGGGGGCGGGCACTAGTGGACGCACGATGGCGACCAACTCGTCGAGCGGGCGATTGCTAACGGGAATGACTTCTATGACTAAGTTGTCGGCAATTGCGCAGTCTGCGAAGAGCAGGCTCAGAAACAATGTGCAGCCGGCAAATCTCTGCATCGCGCACCCACCGCAAGTTCTTTGCAATCCACTTCACTCGCAACCATCGTCTGTCCAAACCGCTTGCGCATGGTCAACTAGGCGACGTCACACGGCGTCTGCTAGCTTTGGCTCTTCTTCGACTACACGGTTTCTGCCACCTTCCTTGGCCGCGTACAACGCCTTGTCGGCGCGCTGGATGAACTGATCGAAGGACTCACCCTCACGGTAGCGAGCCACGCCAACCGATACGGTCACCGTGCCCAAGGGCTGGCGAGTATCTACCCGGATCAGACGTCCACCCTCTACACCACGCCGGATGCTCTCAGCGACCGCCATGGCGCCGGGAAAGGGCGTATCGGGGAGCAAGACGGCGAACTCCTCGCCGCCGTAGCGCGACACGAGATCCTTACCCTTCACGCAGTTCTCCATGGTTTTACCAACCAGTTTGATAATCTTGTCGCCGAGCAGATGCCCATGGGCGTCATTGATATCCTTGAAGCGGTCGATGTCGACCAAAAGCAAACACAACCCCTTTGTGCCGTCTAGCATCTGAGCCATCTCGTCCATTCCGCGAAGAAAGGTTTTGCGATTCGCAAGCCCCGTCAGCGGGTCGGTGGCAGCTTCGTGCTTTACTTTTTCGAGCTCTCTGCGCAGCTCCTCGGTCTCTCGGTGGCTTTCCTCGAGGCGCTCGTGTAGCTCGGTGCTTGTTTCCCGCACGGCGCGTGTCTCATCGGCGAGGTTCGCTACAACTTTGCGTAGCTCTTCGGAATCGACGTTGGAACCCAGCTGGTCGGAGTAGCCGGCCAGACTCTGCTCATAGCGGCACACTTCGCCATCCGCCTTGGAGACCCTGCCGTCGATGTCCTTGATCAACGAGCCCAGGGCTTCGCGCGCCTGCACTAGCATTTTCTCGCTGGCCTCGCTGACGTGTTTATAGTAGAGCGCCTGCACGATTTCCTCGGTGACGGGTTCCTCCTTCCCCCGATACCCGTCTATCGCTTCGCGCAGCGCTTCGTTAGTTCCCGCGACGTAGTTGTACAAGACCGCATAGTTGACTGGGGTAACGGGAAGCCTGTATTGGGACAGGAGTGGTAGTGCCATCCGTAGGCATTCTGCGGCTTCCTGATAGGTGTCTTTGTTTTCCATCGTGTCGCCTTAGCAGGTATTTACGATAAAGGCCGATACCCCACGGCATCGCGTCCCGAGAAGCATCACGCTCGATGAAATTATCGTTTCCGGGGTCGGCGGACGCCCGCTAATGAATTTGTCGGCAGATATGATTTTTTCTTGAGCCGGGTCACCGACCTTTGATCCGCCCGTAGCCGGCATTTTCGGGCCGGCCGGCTCGAGACCCCGCCGTACGCCTCCGAGCGCCGGTATGGAGGCTCGCAGAACCCCTCGAATTGCAGCAAAGCGGGTGGGAAAGGCCGTTGCAGGCAGCCCCAAGGTCTGTCGTCGGTCCATTGTCATGCGGTCACACATCATATTCGTCAAGCGCCGAGTGGGAATTCTTCCGTCATTGACGTGCCGCCGCTTCCATGAGTGACCGGAGTCACAGACGGTGCTAGGCTCGACGCTAGGATTAGGGGAGGTGTTTGACGACTCGGACAAGAGGCGATGGGCAAGCAGCGGTGGATAGCTTGGGGAATTATTTGCGGGGTCCTTTTTTGGCACGTGGCGCTCGCGCCAAGCGTGCACGCCGTAGCGACCGCCACACCGGCGGCACCTGGCATCGCGGACTCCGAGCGCAGCTGTGCTGACATCTACAACGAAATCACTGCTTTGCTCAAAAGGAAGGATAAGCTCCAAAACTCGTTCTTTAGCAGTCGCTACAACCGTGCCGCCGCCTACGCCGCATCTACCTTTACAGATGTGGTTGTCTATCCCGCCGTTGCCTACCTCGGCCTCGCGACCGTCATTTATTTCTACGGGCATGCTCAGGTCCCCACTGTACGCGAGCGCATAGAGACCCTGCGTACCGTATCCGCCCAAAGGCTGTGTTTTGTGAAATAGGTCGCGGGTAAGCATTACACGCGCTACTGTCTCGCACACCCGCCCACCGACCCCGCGCCACACACGCGTCCATCCGTCCAGATCGCATTGTCAAAACGCGATTCCCGCAGCTCGGAACCTCCCATGTTCGCACCCGTCAAGTCGGCGTACGCGAGGTTGGCGCCCTGCAGATTGGCATAGCTCAGGTCCGCACGCTGCAAGTTTGCCCCAATCAAGCGAGCCCCGCTGAGGTCGGCATAGCTGATGTTCGTGTTGACCAAGTCCGCATACGCAAGGTTCGACTGGCTGAGCCTGGACCCCATGAGCGTCGCGTCGCGCAGCTTTGCATTGCGCAGGTCGGAAGCGCTCAAATCGACGCGGCTTAGGTCCCTGGCCTCGAGGCTGCAGTTATGCCAGTTGACCCCAGGGCGCGCGTTGGCTTGGCACTGCGGTGGCTCGGTCACCGTTTGGGGCACAAGCACGGTAACCGTCAGAAAAATCGCCGCCATACAGCTCCCTATGACAGCAATTTGACGACTTCGATTCTCACGCTTGTTTAGCAGTCCGTCGATATATTCCTCGCGCCGGCGCTGACGTGCGGCAAGGCGTGCCGAATCCGGACCCGGTCTCGAGCCCGCGCCGATCGGCAAGCGCGTCCGTTCGATTGGATTCTGGCGAGCCTCTGCTGCCCTCGAGACGTTCTCCTGTGCACCGCTGCGGGGCTCATTTGCGGCGGCAGAGAATTGCCGCTCCCAGCGTTGGAGCGCCGTCCAGCGGCTACCGTCGGGGCTGACCTCATCCGTGGGCAAGAGCTGCCCGCGCGCGATGGACCGCACAATCATCTTGCAGGGAAATGGGCCTTTGACGCGGCTTTCGCGTCGCACGTACCACAAGTCTTGCATTATCCCCTCCAGGGCCCTGCTCAGACCCATCGGTCGGTGACTCCATTCGGGCACAACGATCCCAAGCTTTCGCATGCAAAATCCATGCACATCGTGGGACGACGAGACAAATCAGCACGATTCTTGCATGGACACAGCGGACCTACCCAGATAGTCACGTCACAAGCGAATGAAGGTCGATGTAAGCAGCCAGCCACAAACCCTGCTAACCCTCGACGCGGGAAAGCGGGTCGCGCGCACGCTATCCGTGGGACAGATTTTAGCTGCCAAGATCGTGAACCGTGCGACTGACGGAACGGTCACCCTCATGGACAACAGGGGGATACAGATGGTGGCGCGAAGCGCGCTTGCGTTCGAGCGAGGTGACAACCTGACGCTGCGCGTAGAATCGCTTGGACACCAACCGATTCTACGTCTCATGAACCCACCAGCGGGCGACGCCGTGGAAGTCCAGGCATTGCGTCAGGCCCTGCCCAAGCAACAACCGCTGGCACCACTGCTGAATCAGCTGCGCGCTGTGTCAAAAGGCGACACGAGCCTCGGCTCTCAACCACCACAGGAACTGAGCGCGGCGGCACGCGAAGTATACGCGTTGGTGCGTCCGCTGTCCGAGCTTCTCGTTCCCGCGCGCCTGCAACAAGCCGTCCTCGACTCCGGCCTCTTTCTCGAATCGCGGCTCGCCACCGGCGCGGGTGTTACCGAGCGCTGGTCGGTAAGCCAGGACTTGAAAGCTCGACTGCTGCGGCTGGCGGCAGTGTTGGAAAAGCACGCATCGAGCCCGGCGCAGCGTACCCAAGGCGAAACGGCTGCGACGCGCATGAATCCGGATGCCCCGCCGGCGCCACCCGCGAAAGAGACCGAACCCGTGCGCGAGTTGCTCCGGCAGACCGACGGCGTCCTCGCGCGGATTCAAGTACGTCAGCTCGGCTCGGCGGGACCCCAGGCAAGTGGTGTAACCGCCTGGCACATCGAGGTACCCGTGACCAACAACGGTCAAGCCGAGGTTCTACCGCTACAGTTCGAACGCGAAGAGGGCGACGACGAGCAGCACGCGGCGCTATGGTCGGTCAAGCTTGCGGTAGAGCTGGTCGCCTTGGGAAAGCTCTATGCGCGCATCGTGCTCGCCTCCGGAACGGTATCGACAACGATCTGGGCCGAACGCAGGGAAACGGCAGCGCTCGCAAAACAGCGTCTCGCTGGGCTACAAGATGCCCTCGTCGCGGCTGGGTTGCCGGTCGGCGTGCTGTGCTGTCAACAAGGCACGCCACAGGATAGTCAACGCCTGAACGCTTGGCCCGCGCTGCTACGGGTGACCGCATGAGCAAGAGAGAAAACCGTCCACGCCGCGCCGCCGTCGCGTTGCACTATTCGGGCCATGGAGCACCGCGGATCACGGCCAAGGGTGAAGGGCTCACCGCCGAGCGCATCGTCGCCGTGGCAAAAGAAAATGATGTTCCCATCAGCGAGAATCGGGAGCTTGCCGGTCTGCTATCGCAAATCGGTCTAGGCGAGGAGATCCCACCCATGCTCTACGTCGCCGTCGCGGAAGTGCTGAAATTCGCATACGGCCTCTCGGGCAAGTCCGCTCTCGACCGCCCGTGCGACAATACGCGGCGTCGCTGAACTAGACGCTATTGCATGAGGGCGCCTATTGGCTAGCGGTTATGCCGGTGAGAGTCATGGCGCCTCCTATGACTCGTACTCCAGCCGGGCGCCCGTCAGTTCCGATGCTTAGCGTGTAGCCCGTTTGGCTTCTTGGCGCCTGCACCGTGAAGCAGACATACGAGGTCCGCCTCTGTGCGTGTCAAGCCGCAAGCATCCACTAGGTCATCGGCTTTCCAGCCCCGCTCGACCAGCGTGATAGCGTGTCTAACGTTGTCTTTTGTCGGTGCCGACGCTTCCAGTTCACGCTGCTCTTGCATAAGGGTAGCGGTATCCGCCTCCACGCTGGACAAACGCCCCTCGACCCGAGTCGCATTAGTAGAGAGCGAATCCAAGTAACTTGTCAGCGCCTGCACCGACTCTTCCCACGTTTTCTCGATTCGTCGCTGGTGGCGAAACACCATGATGCAGATGAGCATCGCCGACACGGCGACCACGATGAGTGCGAGCTCTCCGAGGCCCTGCCAATCCAAGGCTAACCCCGTGTAGTCTGATATCCCGATGGGCTTAAGCCGATCCGCGTCCATAGAACAACCTCTCAGACATACTCGTCGATGTGCGGACGACCCTCAGGGGTCTCCTCTGGCTCTTTCTGCTGGTGCGGTGAGCGGTGCGGCGGGTGCTCTGATCTGCGCCGGTTTTGGGTCGGACGCTGCACGGGTACTGGCCAGACTGGCTGCGCGGGTTTGATGTCACGGATGTCGCCCATACCGTTGTCCTCGAAATATAGTCTTAATATGGTTGTCGGCATCGCAACCGATCCACTTGAGCTCAATCTTGCACATATCGTGCCATGCCACCCGAAGATGCATCAGGGCTCGTTGCGCCGAGCCCGATTGATGTCTTGTTCATCGGGCTCACCCGGTGACATCTGGTCCAGTGGCGTCAGCCCCCAATCGCGCCGGTCAATATTCTCTCCCATGGTGGGGTCTACGCCGCGAACCAAGTCTGACATCTGTTGAAGCGCAATATCTCTCTTCGCCTGCTCGCCCGTCGCGATGACGATCACCACCCTGCGGTTCTTGTTTCTCCCCTGTTCCGTGTCGTTCTTTGCAATGGGGCGATACTCACCGTATCCGAGAGCAACCATGCGTTCGGGTGGGACACCATACTTCATAAACAAGTGAACCACGCTCGCCGCGCGCGCGGCAGAGAGCTCCCAGTTCGACGGAAAATTGACAGTGTTTATGGGGACATTATCCGTGAAGCCTTCCACCCTGATCGGGTTGGGGACACCGCGAAGAATATCTGCAACCTCGGCAAGCACATCGATGGCTGCCGGTGCAATCCGTGCGCTGCCACTCGCAAAGAGCGCACTACTGTTGATCTCAACCTCGACCCAGCCTTGTTCCTGCCCAACCCGCACCAGATCGTCGTCTATCAACGGAGCCATCGTCTCTTGTAACTGGTCGGTCACGGTTTTCATATCCAGAAGAGGCATCTCATCCTGTGCATCGCCCCCAGGCACGGTCAGCTCGTCCACAGCATCGGCGACCGGCGCTAAACCCTCTGGCTCATGGACGACTTCAGCTCCCTCTGCCGCTGCGTGGCTGTCCTCGTTGCTCGCCAGGGAACGGACGTCGTCGTCTGACTGGATGGAGTCGAGGCTCAACTGAGGATTCTCGAATGCCGCCATCAAGGTATCGGAGAGCACCCTGTGTTTACCTTCGTTGACCGACGAAATCGCGTACATGACGACGAACAGAGCGAACAACAAGGTGATGAAATCCGCGTAGGACACGAGCCAACGTGCGTGGTTCTCCTCTTCTACGTATGCGTATCGACGTGCCATCTCTATTGCGTGTGTCCCGGGTTAGGGCATCGCCAAGAACGTCGCGGCCCGATGAGTATCTCTTCGCGAGAACCTGTAACTACCGTGGCTCTTATCAGTAAGCGGTTCGCGACCTGAGCAAACATATGGACTAGGTGAGATATCCCAGCAGCCGAGTTTCGATGTTTCGCGGGTTTTCACCCTCCGCAATCGCAACAAAGCCTTCGATGAGCAGCTCGCGGAACTGCGCTTGATGACTGATCAGATTCTTGAGCTTGTTGGCCGCCGGTAGAAACACCAGGTTTGCCAACCCCACTCCATAGATGGTCGCGACGAAGGCCACGGCAATCCCGCTACCCAATTGGCTGGGGTCGGCAAGATTGTTCATCACGTGGATGAGTCCCATGACGGCACCTAGAATCCCTATGGTCGGACAATAACCCCCCATCCCCTCGAACACTCTTGCCGCCTGCAGATCTTTTTGCTCGCGCACATTGAGTTCGACCTCCAGGGTGCTGCGAATCGTTTCGGGTTCGTTACCGTCTACCAGCAGCTGCAGACCTTTCTTCGCGTAAGAGTCCGTTTCGGAGTCGGCAAGGTCCTCCAAGCCAAGAAGACCTTCCTTTCTCGCCAAGTGACTCCATCGCAAGACTCTTTGCACGGCCTGCGTGGCGGGGTGAAGTGGCGGCACAACCACCCAGACCGCCATACGCACGGCGCGCACGAACACCGGCAAGGGCGACTGCACCATGACAGCCCCGACAGTACCGCCAAACACGATCAACATGGCCGGACCGTTGAGCAGTGCAGCCACGTGGCCACCTTCCAAGTATTGCCCAAGCAAGATCGCCGCGAAACCGACCACGAGACCGAGCAGACTTAGTGGGTCGACCTTGCGCATCCGCTAGCCTGCAAATTGCGTCAGGAGCCCGGACGATAGCGTCGGGCTGGCGTATCTCGGCGCCGGGCTAGAGCCCGAGTCATAGCTGTAGCCATGGATTGACGCGCAGACCGAGCGCACGGACGCATGAACGAGCCAGGGCCGTGTTAACCCATTGGCGATAACAAACTGCACTTCGCGCTTCGCATCGATATCGTCGTCGAACTGGGTGGCCTTCATAGATTCAACCCATAGCCGATATGCGCCTTGCTGCAACATTTGGCTTAGCGCGTCGTGCAGCTTATTGACCGAGGTTGACGCGCGCCTTTAGCCGCACCAAGGCTTGCCCATGGATCTGGCACACACGCGACTCGCTCACGCCGAGCACTTCGCCGATCTCGCGCAGGTTCAGCTCTTCCACGTAGTAAAGTGACATCACTAGACGCTCGCGCTCAGGAAGACCGGCGATGCCCTCGGCGACCGCGACCTTTATCTCGTCGAGCTCAGCTTCCTCCTGCGGGTTCGCCGAGGGATCGTCCAAAGCTTCTAGTACACCCGGGGTCGTAGTCCCGATCTCATCCAAGCTAAATGCGTTTCGCCCGGCCGCATCGCGCAGTATCCGGTGATAGTCGTTTACCGAGATCTCCAGTTTCTTGGCGACCTCGGAGTTGCGCGCATCACGCCCTTCGGCTAGCTCGATATCACGGATTGCCTCGGCGACCTGACGCATCCTGCGGTGCAAAGAGCGAGGGACCCAGTCGTTTCTTCGAATCTCGTCGAGCATCGCCCCACGTATTCGGATCCCGGCATAGGTCTCAAAGCTCGCGCCTTGCCCAGCGTCATAGGTACGCGACGCCTCCAACAGTCCAATCATCCCCGCCTGCAGCAGGTCATCGACCGGGACCGAGGGCGGCAACCGGGCTCTAAGGTGATATGCGATCCTCTTTACCAGCGTCGCATAGTCCGTGACGAGCGTATGCTGGTCCATCGCCTGCGTCTCGGCGTATGCGGCCAAACCTGTCATCCTCAGGTCCCCCGCTCAGCGCAGCTCGCGTCAACCAGACGTTCGATAAAGAACTCGAGCTGCCCGGTCGAACGCTGTGTTGGTGTCCACTTGTCGGCCACGGCGGCCAACGCCCGCACCGCGAGCGACGCGCTGGCGCGTGGGAACACATCCAGTACCGCACGCTGTCGTTGAACGGCCTTGCGCACACACTCGTCAAAGGGAATCGCACCCATGTAGTCCAACGAAACATCCAGAAAGCGCCCGCTGACACGCATTAGCTTTAAGAACAGCTCTCTTCCCTCGTTGTCGCTACGCACCATATTGGCCAGTATGCGAAAGCGGTGACGTCCATGATTTCGATGCAGCAGCTTTATGAGCGCATAGGCGTCGGTTATGGACGCAGGCTCATCGCACACCACCACGACGATCTCCTGTGAAGCCTTGCTGAAGTTGATCACGCCGTCGGAAAGGCCTGCTGCCGTATCCACGATCAGCGCATCGACCATCAAACCCAGATCGCTGAAAGCTCGAATGAGACCCGCATGCTGAACCGTACTCAGGTTTGACATGCCTTGAATTCCGGAAGCGGCCGGCAGCAAGCGAATCCCACAGGGCCCTGGGACGAGGATGTCTTCTAGAGAATGTGTGCCATCGACCACATGTGATAGGTTTCGTTTGGGATGCATGCCGAGCAGCACGTCCACATTGCCAAGCCCAAGGTCGGCGTCCATCAGCAAGACGTCTTTTCCCTGATTGGCCAGGGCGATGGACAGGTTGACGGAAACATTGGTTTTGCCCACACCGCCCTTGCCGCTCGTCACCGCAATGACTTGAACGGGTCTAGGCTGGATGATCCGGCGTAACCCCGACGCCTGGTCCGGAACGCCTTCAATAACGTGCATTGGATTGTAATCCTCCGTATGCCAGCTCTAGAGACTCTTCATCACACTGCTTTCCGACTTGGCAGGTAATCGTAACCGCCTCGTTGACGAGCTGATGAGCGTGGGCGAGGGTGATGTCTTCGGGAACACGTTGACCGTGGCTGAGATAAGCGACCGGGATCTTGTGCTGAACCACCGTCGACAATATCGCTCCAACGCTCGTGGCCTCGTCGATTTTCGTCACCACGCAAGCGTGCGGCGGGGCACCGGACAGGGCACGTAGGGTCTCATCCATGCTCAGCATTTGACTGGTTGCCGAAAGCACCAGAAAACGTTTCACCTTCGAAGAGCCTCTACCGATGAGCGCGACCTGCTCCGAGAAGCGCACGTCGCGCTGGCTCATCCCGGCGGTGTCGATAAGCACGAGGCCACGATCACTAAAGCGCCCTAGAGCATCCCTGAGCTCGTTGTGGTCGTTGGCAACACGAACGGGGATTCGCATGATCCGCCCAAAGGTCCGCAATTGTTCGTGGGCGCCAACCCTAAAGCTGTCGGTAGTGATGAGACCGACCTGACTCGCATCGTGTCGAAGCGCAAATCGCGCAGCAAGCTTTGCGACGGTTGTCGTCTTTCCAACCCCGGTCGGGCCGAGCAGCGCGACGATTCCGCCTTGGGTGAGCAAGTCGTCACCGGTCACGTTGATGCGCTTGGTGAGTATCGCGATGGCTTTTCGCCAAGCGCTCCGCGGGTCGACGGTACGCGACAGCTCGGCGCCGATGTCTTGGGCTAGCGCACGGCTCAAACCAAGCCCCATGAGCTGTCTAAAGACCTTGGCACCGAGCGGGTGTCGGCGGCCAAAGTCTCCCCAGGCAAGCCCCGATAGCTGCCGTTCCAAAAGACCACGCAGTGTCTTTAGCTCTTGGTCCACCGCAACCAACTCGACGCTCGGCGAGGCGTCCGCCGGCGAGGACGCGCCCTCGACGCCACCCGACGGTCTCCCATCCTTGACGGACTTAGGTGTCTGCGGCCGGTTCGTGGACGGGGTTTCGGGTTGGGGCGATACGCTCGACTCGGTAGAGGTCACCGGGCCCTCCAAAGTGTCTTCCAGGTCGATAGCGGCCGTAAGCTCTACACCGCCTTCAACCTGACGGTTTGAAAGAATAACGGCGTCCGGCCCAAGCTCCTCGCGTACCAGACGGATAGCCCGACGCATCTCCGACGCGACATAACGTTTTATTCTCATGCGTGTGACCCAAAAACTCGCGCGTAGGAAACATCCCGCCGGTACCAGGCATGACCTTGCCGGGGGCCCGTCCTGCGTTGCGCGTGCGTTCTATAGCTCTCGATATCCATGACCTATTCCTAGCCGATGCTCTTAGCCGGCTTCCTGCGCCCCGATAGCGGGCTCATCAAGTCCAATCGTTGCCGTAATCCTCACTTGCGTGGCATCCGGTATCTCGCTAAACGCCAGCACTTTCATCGATGAAACGCTTCGATGCACGAATCGGGCCAGCATTGGTCTCAACGCGTCTGAAACGAGGAGTACGGCCGTTTCGCCGGTCATCTCCTGACGCTGCGCCGCCTGTGTAATGGACTCGTGCAGACGTTGTGCGAGACCGGGTTCCAGGGCGATACGCCCCTCGCCCGCCGATTGCAGCGCTTGGTGCAATAATTGGTCCAGCTTCGGATTGAGGGTATTGACCGGAAGCTCACCGCGCAGGCCGTTGATTTGTTGAACGATGTACCTGCCGAGCGCGATGCGCACCGCGGCGGTAAGCGCGTCGGGATCTTGACTCTTGCTGGCACGCTCTGACAGCGTTTCGACGATGGTTCTGATATCTCGAATTGGTACGCCTTCACGTAGCAGGTTCTGCAGTGTCTTGACGACAACGCCAAGCGGCAGCACCTTCGGAACTAGGTCTTCAACCAGCTTTGGTGCGGACTCCGCAAGCCGGTCGAGGAGGTGCTGAACCTCCTCGTGTCCGAGCAGCTCATGTGCGTTACCGTGCAATATCTGACTCAGATGGGTCGCGATAACAGTGCTGGAGTCGACCACCGTGTATCCGTAAGTCTGTGCCTGGTGTCTCTTGCCAGGCTCGATCCACACTGCCTCCAAGCCGAATACCGGATCTTTGACAGCGTCGCCTGCCAGCTCCCCATACACTTGACCTGGATTGATCGCGAGCTCGAGCTCCGGCTGCAGCTCGGCATCGGCCACATTGACACCCATCAAGGTGATGCGATAGGCGTGTGGCTCGAGATCGAGGTTGTCTCGAATATGCACAGGCGGGACCAAGAACCCGAGTTCCTGTGACAGCTTTCGCCTCACTCCCTTGATCCGAGCCATCAGCTGGCCGTCCTGTGTCTTGTCGACCAGCGGTATTAGTCGATACCCGATCTCCAGCCCGAGTAGGTCCACCGGTGCAACATCGTCCCAGTTGACGTCCTCTGGTGTCTCGGGGGCGGGAACCGCTTCGGGCGTGGCGGGGGCCGCACCCGTCTGCCGGCGTCGGTGGATGAGAAAGGACCCACCGGCGGCCAAGCTGGCCAGACTTAGAAACATGAGATTGGGCATCCCGGGTACAAGCCCGATCAGTCCAATCACAGCTCCCGTTACCGCCAAGGGCTGCGGGTTATCAAAAAGCTGACCAAGAATCTGAGCACCCAATTTTTGCGAAGTGGATACCCTAGTGACCATGATCGCGGCCGCCGAAGAGAGCACCAAGGAGGGGATCTGCGCAACAAGGCCATCGCCAATGGTCAGTAACGAGTAGTTGCGTACGGCTTCGCTAAACGGGAGGCCGTGCTGCAAGGTGCCGATGGCAAGCCCGCCGGCGATGTTTATCACCAGGATCAGAATACCGGCGATAGCGTCACCGCGGACAAATTTGCCTGCACCATCCATGGCGCCATAAAAGTCGGCCTCGCTCGCAACCTCGGCGCGGCGTGCGCGTGCTTCATCCTGGTCAATGATCCCCGCATTCAGATCGGCGTCTATAGCCATTTGTTTGCCCGGCATGGCGTCGAGGGTGAAGCGCGCGCTGACCTCCGAGATCCGGCCGGCGCCTTTGGTAACCACCACAAAATTTATGACCACGAGTATGGCGAACACGACGAGGCCCACCGCATAGCTACCGCCGACCACGAAGGCGCCAAAGGCTTCGATGACACGACCCGCCGCGTCTGTCCCCGTGTGCCCACTGAGAAGCACTACACGGGTCGATGCAACATTGAGTGCCAAGCGCAGAAGCGTCGCGACCAAGAGCACCGTAGGAAAGACCGCAAACTCGAGCGGTCTGCCGCTATAGATCACCGCCAGCAACACCACCAGACTCAGCGAGATGTTGAAGGTAAACAGCATGTCCAAGGTCAGCGGTGGAAGCGGAAGCACGATCATGCAGAGCATGACCAACAGCAAGATGGGTGCGCCAAGACCGTTTAAAGCCAATTGACGTATACCATTGGCGATGGAAGCGGCGGTCATGCCCTAGCTCGCATGTTGCACCACGGCGCACATCGGCTATCGGTTAAGCCTATGAAAGTCATGGTGTTGAATAGACAGTTGGCATGAGCGGCGAGGCGCATGCGGGCTAGTGCCCCGTATTGAGTTGGCTGCGCGCCGCAATTCACCCGACATCATTTGCGTCGTCCCTGAGTGCTTCGGGTATCGGGAGGTCGTCGAATAAGGGCGCGTCGCGCTCATCACTCACCGTCTCCCTCAACCGGAATAAGTAAGCGAGCACATGCGCAACCGCGATATACAGCCCGGCCGGGATCTCCCGGTCGAGCGCGGCATGGCGAAAGAGCGATCGCGCAAGGGGCGGACAGGTGACCACTGGGACGTCGTTCGATTTTGCGAGACCCCGTATGCGCATGGCCAAATGGTCTGCCCCTTTGGCGACCACATGCGGCGCCTTCATCGTGTCGGGCTTGTATGAAAGCGCGACCGCATAGTGGGTCGGGTTCACGATGACAACATCAGCGCTCGGTACGGCCTCCATCATGCGCCGCTGAGCCAACTCGCGTTGCATCGCACGGATGCGGCCTTTGACCTCTGGTTTACCCTCCGTGTGTTTGAGCTCGTCTTTTGCCTCCTGACGCGTCATGCGAAGCTTGCGCAGGTGGTCCCACAGTTGGAAGGGAACATCGACTGCAGCGATCAGTAGCGTCGCGGCGCACAGCAGTATGAAGGTAACCGAGACGATATGAGCGGTGTGCTCGAGCGCCGGCGCGAGCGTGGTGTAGCCGATCGCTAGAATGTCCTGCGCGTAAACCCACAGCAACGCGACCGTAGCTCCCGTTACGAGCGCGAACTTCGCCAAGGCTTTGACCAGCTCCAGCAACCCGCGAAGTGAGAACACTCGCTTCATCCCTTTGACGGGGTCCAGCTTCTCCCAGCGAAAAGCGACTGCCCCCGGGTTGAAGCTCCAACCGCCGAGCGCTAAGGGCGAAAGCAGCGCAACCACCGCCACCACCAACAACAATGGCGCGATGGCCCTTAGAGATTTCAACAAGGCCTCGATAAGCACACCGAGCAAATCGGCACTTGGCATCTGCGCGGCCGCCAAGCTAAAGCTCTCGCGCATGATGCTGGCGATTCCGTGCAAGCTGTCTGCGCCAAGAAAAAGTACCCCGGCCGACGAGACAGTCAATACCGCAGCGGTGTTGAGCTCGCGTGAACGTGCGATCTGGCCTTTTTCTTGCGCTTCCTTCTTGCGCTTTGGCGTTGCTGCTTCTGTACGTTCTTGGGAGTCGTCGCGCGGTTCTTCTGCCATCACGGCACTCCGGAGATCAAGGCGTATGAAGCCTGTAGCGTTTGCTCAATCAGTCCGTCTACCAATGCAATCATCCCTGGCAAGGTCAACAACATAACCGTAAAACCGAAAGCCAAGGTGATCGGAAATCCGACGACAAAGATATTTAGCTGTGGCGCGGCCCGACTCATCACACCGTATCCCAAATTGACGATGAGCAACGCCGCCATCGCCGGCAGGGCGATCAGCACCGCCGCGGAAAGCAGCCAACCCATGCGTTGCGCAAGCATGAGAAAGCCCTCAGGTCCGATCCCCCCCGGCCCTACCGGGAGCGCCACGAAGCTCTCGGCCAATATGCGCACCGTCACCAGATGACCGTCAATGCCGAGGAAAACGAGTGTTGTTAGGAGAATGTAGAAGTGGCTAACGACGGGGACCTCGATACCGTTCTGAGGGTCGACCAGGGCCGCGAATCCGAGCCCCATGAGCGTCGCGATCTGCTGTCCCCCGACCTCCAGCGCGACATAGACGAGACGCACAGAAAACCCTAAGGCCAAACCGATCAACACTTGCTGCGCTGCAATCGCCAGACCTTGTGCGGAAACGGGCTCAACGCTTGGCATGCTCGGTATCACCGGCACGATAACGATGGTCAGCCCCACGGCCAGACCAAGCCGGACACGTGTGGGCACCGCCCGATTGGCGAATACCGGGGCAGCTGTCATGACAGCGGCAATACGAAAAAAGGGCCAAAGCCAAGTACTGATGAGGCTCGTTATCTCGGTGCTGGTAATCGTCATTTCTCGACCTCGAGCCAGCCTCACTAACCGATCAGAAACGGGATGTTTTCTACAAGTCGTCGCGTGTAGTCCACCATGGTCGACAAGAGCCACGGACCACCGATAATCAATGCGCCCAAGGTGACTAGCAGCTTGGGGATAAAGCTCAGCGTCATTTCGTTTATCTGAGTGGCGGCCTGCAGCATGCTTACGAGCAAACCAACCACGAGCGTCGGCACGAGCAGAACCAACAAAAGCGCCAGGGTGACGACGAGCGCATCTTGGCCGATCTCGACGACGGTCTCTGGTGTCATCTCCCAGGGAACCCCGCGTTCACACGAAGAAGCTGGAGGCCAGGGCGCCGACTATTAAGGCCCAGCCGTCAACCAATACAAAGAGCATGATCTTGAAGGGGAAAGAAATAATGAGCGGTGAAAGCATCACCATACCCATTGACATCAAGACGCTCGCGACGACCAAGTCAATGACGAGAAACGGGAGAAAGATCAAGAACCCAATTTGGAAGGCAGTCTTCAGCTCACTCGTCACAAAAGCGGGGATCAGCACGGAAAAGGACACATCGTCTGACGAGGCGGCGGGCTCTACGCCCGAGATTTCTGTGAACATCGTCAAGTCCGAGTGTCGAGTTTGTGCCAGCATGAATTGGCGTATAGGCACTGCACCGCGTCGCACTGCCTCCGCAAAGTCGATCTCCTGTGCAACGTGAGGCTGGAAGGCCTCTTGGTTGATTCGAGTGAATACCGGCGACATCACGAAGATCGTCAAAAACGCGGCTAACCCGATCAGAACTTGACTAGATGGCGTCTGCGCCGTTCCAAGCGCCTGGCGGAGAATGGCGAGAACAACGATGATGCGTGTAAAGGCGGTCATCATGATGACCGCGGCTGGTAGCAATGTCAGCGCGGTCATCAATGCCAGCAACTGGATGGTGAGGGAGTAGGTTTGCTCGCCGTCCTCGGCGGTGTTCACCGAGATTGCTTCAAAACCCGTCTGTGCGAGCACACTCTGCGAACCGAGCAGCAGCGCAAGCGTCACGAGCCAAGCAGCAATGCACGCGGCACGCGCCGAGCGCCCGTGCTGATTCACATCGATGGCGGTTGGTGTACTCGAGATGAGATTACCCATTTCGCTTGGCCGATCTGCGTGAGAGCGTACTCGTGAGTCGGGAGGCGAACTCTGATGGTTCGACCAGCGCGTCTTCGCTTGGTGTTAGTGGTTCATCCAGCACATGTAGGGTCTGGATCCGCCCTGGTGAGACACCCAACAGCAGCTGTGTCTTGCCTGCTTGCAACAACACAACGCGCTCTCGCGCTCCCATCGAGATTCCACACACGATCTTTAGCTGACCCGTCATCCCAGACGGAACGCGAAACAGGCGCTTCGCAACACGTGCGGCAACGAGGATTGCGATCACTACCAAACCAAGACCAAAGGCCACCTGCAGTAAGTTGTCGGTACCTATCGGTGAAAAGGAGACGCTGGATTCCCTGGCGTGGACCGACGTAGCGCCACCGATGCTCAGGAGCGTGGCAACGAGTGCCCTTAGCACTTGTAGCAAGCGATGTTTTTCTTTCATCGTCGTTGGGTAGTCTTCGCCTGGCGTGGTCCAACGGTGTGTTGGTGGTGGTCACGCAAGCTTGTCGACCCGTTCCCTCGCGCTGACCACGTCTGTCAGCCGCACGCCGAACTTCTCGTTGACAACGACGACTTCGCCATGTGCAACCAAGATCCCGTTGACCATCACATCCAGCGGCTCGCTAGCCTCCTTATCGAACTCAACGACCGACCCACGCGTCAGTTGCAACAGATTTCGGATGCTGATCTTCGCTTGACCCATCTCCATAGAGAGCTTTACCGGAATCTCCAAGATGCTCTCTAGATTGGCCTGTCCTTTCTGTGTATCCGCGTCGTCGGCTGCACGTTCGAGCTCGGGCGCGGTGTAGCTCGCCTGTCCCGCCGTGCTTCTCGTATCGCCGCCGCCGGCATCAGCGCCGGCTTTCCCAACGGAGCCATTCTCCGTGCCTACCTCTGACTCGTCAGCCATCCGGCTCCTCCACATTTGGATTTTCGAACTGCTTGGTCTGCGGAGCATCGACAACTTGCAACGCAAGACTTCCACGCGAGACTCCGAACTTCCCGCGAAACACCGGAACCCCTTCGACGGTAGCGCAAACGGCTTCCCGCATCTCAACGGGAATGACGTCGCCCGGCTTGAGCTCGATAAGCTCGCCCACCGTGATATCCGCTTCTGTCAGTGCGCTGCAAACCTTCACTTGTGCTGCTTCGATGCGGCTGCGCATGTGTCCCAACCAAGCGCACTCAATCTCGCCTTGGCTTCCGCGGCCCGTGGCTTCCGAGTCCACATCGAGGGACTCGACCATCGAGTAGGGCATCGCGATCTGAAGATCGCCGCCTCTACCTTCGAACTCAATACGAAAGGTGGTGACCATCACGACCTCGTTCGAGCTCGCCAGGCTGGCGAACAGCGGGTTGCTTTCGTTCTCGGAGCACTCCAAATCAATCGACACGACTGCTTTGCATACTTTCTGCAAATCAATAAAGGCGAGTCCGAGGACTCGTCTCACCACACGTAGCTCGGTAGCCGTAAACTCGCGACCGTGAGCGGCGGCCGCATCGCGTCCGGCACCGCCGAAGAAGCTTTCTACTAATGCGAACACGAGTGCGGCATCCAGCGTGAAGCAGGCAGTTCCTTCTAGCGGTGCAATGCCGACGAGGGTAGTGGTCGAGCTGTCGGGCTGACCGCCGATATACTCCGCATAGCTTAGGGTTTGGAGGTCGCCGGCGGTGACTTGCGTTTGACGTCGAATGAGCTGGAACAGACTGGTGCCTAGGTGACGTGAGAAACGTTCATGTATAGATTCGAGTGTTCTCAGCTTGCCCTTCGCGAGATTGTCTTGGGTAGCGAAGTCATGGACATGGACTTCCCCGCTCGGGACAAAAGCGCTCGGGTCGGGTTCGACGCTGGAGACGGCCACACCTTCTAGAAGTGCATCGCGCTCGTCCGGTGTCAAAATGTCGTTGCTCGACACGTCACTCAATCCGCAAAGCTATTCCATCACAAAGCTGGTGAAGTACACGGCTTCCACACCCGGGTCGCCCGACTCCCTCATGAGAATCTCCTGGACGGCGGAGAGTGTCTCGGCTTGGAGCTGCTGCTTGCCCTCCGGTGTCGTGAGACTGTCAGAGGAGCGCGCGCTGAAGAGCATTAATAGGTCGTTTCGGATCGCGGGCATGTGCGTCTTGACGAGTTTCTCCACCTCCGGTTCCCTGGTCATCACTTCGACGGACACCTGTAAAAATCTGGCGCCACCCTTCTTCTCAAAGTTGGCGGTGAAAGCTGGGTGCAGAGGCACGTAGATCGCCTCTTTGGTTGGCTCCGATACACTCGCTTCCCCGTCCGCTGTCTCGGTTGCCTTGGCGCCGAGAATCCCAGCATAGAAAAGCCCCCCGACGGTCGCACCGCCGACCAGCAAGGTAGCTACCAAACAAATGACGATGAGCTTCCCGCGCCCGGACTTCACCGGTTGTTCTGCGCTATCGTCGTTATGCTTTTCGGCCATGATGTCTGCTTCCGGTTTTACTTCCAGGGTGCAATGCAATGCGCATGCCAGTACCGGAAACCACACTAATGCAATAACTTAGGAAGGTTGCAACACAGCAGCGACGTTTATTTGACGGTGTCTTGGACGACGCCTTGACAGCTTCGCTTCATAGGTGGGCAAACCCGGAGCCACACAAACAGTCGCGAGCGCGACCCGGGAACGCGGTTGGGGATAGCCACACCGCAGATCGACGCTCCAACCATCGCCCACGCGCGAGTAACAATCGCGTCGGACCCAGCGTACGAGCGCCCGAAGAGCTTACACGTAGTGGTCGACCAAACCCTTGGACACGATTGTCAACGGCTTGTCTGTTTCACTTGCCGTCTCGTGTACCGCAAAGAACTTGGCATGCGGGTGCATATCGCGTTCCCGGCCGGGCGCTCCACCTGAGCCATGCTGGGAAACGTCGACATTACCGAGCGCCACGCCACCCTCCCCAAACAGCTCGCGCAGGCGCGGCAGAGCCGACTCGATGGTTGCAAGAACCTCTGCGTGCGGTGTGGCAAAAGCAATATCCGCCTTATTGTTGTGAATTGCGATGTGAACACCTATGTGGCCAAGCTGAGGCGGGTTCAAACGCAACTCGGCGACTTGTACGTTCGAGTTCGCCGCCCAAGCAACACGGCTGGCAAACGCCTCACCCCACTCGGGTGTACCCAATCGGTTTGGCAATGCAAGCGTCGTCGGTCGCGTACCAGAAAGCAGTGCTTGGTCGGTACCCACCACGGATGAATTGGGTGGTGCGACACTCGAGGCCAAGCTGTCGCTGGGCGCTCTCGTCGTGGAGCTTAGGTTGGCTTGCTGCGCCTCGCCGACCGCGAGCTCCGTCGTCGATGCCATCCGTGTACTCTCTACGCTTGGTGCATTGCGTTGTCCGGGCGGCGTCGGCTCCACATACTGGCCGGCCAAGCGTTCCGCCTGTGGTGCGCCGATCTCACTGGCCTGCACGGGGCCGGGGCGTACGGTGAACGCAGGCGTGTTTTCACCTTCCGCGTGTACGGGGCTAGGTGCTTGCGCACCTTTAGCAAGTGCTTGGACCTCTGCTTGTGTGCCCTCGTCCAGGGTTAAGGGAAGACTTAGAGGCCTCACGCCACGCACAAGCGTCGCCGGCGGCAGATTCTTGCCCTCTCCGGCTAAGGCTTGCCGTATCGCTAGCGCTTCGGCGTCGGCCTCCACCGTGGGGTCCGCGGCTTGGGTCAGGGCGAGCAACGCGGAAAATACGGGGAGTGCTACGCCTTCAACCGGCTCAGCTTGGCCATTCTCGAGGGACTTAGCGTCCGCTGTAGGAAGTTGCTCCGTCGTGGCTGGCAACAATGATACGTCCACGTATCTGGGTCCTTTGCTGTCGGTGCGCCTATAACAAGGCAATTCCTATGCCAATCCGCCAAAACTCGGACCTACCTCAAACCAAGTGCTCGATTTGCTCCTTTGAGGTCATAGCCCGTAATTTGCAGCAAGGCTTGCCTTATGACTAATCATCCGATGACTGTGTGTTCCCAGATGCAGCGCGCTGCGCGCACTCGTCGAGTTGACGCTGCGCCGCCTGCTCCGCTCGGGCCCGTTCCTCTCCTGCAAATCGTGTTAGCGCTTTGTCCAGCGCACGAGAGCGACGATGCCTGGAGCACCAATCCTCTGTGTCTTGCCTGTGTTGTGCCCTCGCCGTGTTTATCTGTTCCTTCATCTGGTCGATGGCGAGTTCTAGATTGGCCAGAAAGACGCGGTAGTCCTTAAGCTGGTGTGCTTGCACGCCGCCCGTCCCCTCGCTGACGAATCGCTGCAGATACTGCTCGCGATATGTCTCCAACTCTTCGAGACGCACCGTGTACGCCTTCAGCGTTTGCTCGCTGGTACGCATGGTTTTCGCCGCCGCTTGCTGATCCTGTTCGGCAAGCTCCGCGATGGGTTGAAAACGCTTGGATTTAGTCACGTGCGGACCTCTCCCGCCCTATCGTCATCATGCCGCGCCGGAACCACTGCTTGTGACGCGTCGTCCGCGCTCATGAGCCCGGCTAGCGCACCGATGCTTTGCTCCAACGACACCGCTTGGTCGAGCGGTTGAGTCAGGAACGCCAGCAAGTGCGGGTACATGGTGACGGCTTCATCGACGCGCGGGTCACTCCCGGACACATAAGCGCCCACGCTGATGAGGTCGGCGTTCTGTCGATAGGTTGAATACAATTTTTTGAAGCGTAGCATGTGCTCGCGCTGTGCATTCTGCGTAA
>CAJHYW010000068.1_pt1 | contig 21381 bp, 21 predicted proteins | sample 9198811 | NCBI WGS metagenome assembly CAJHYW01 (sample SAMEA7708378, study PRJEB35096) | sediment metagenome | biome: marine neritic benthic zone biome [ENVO:01000025]; feature: sediment [ENVO:00002007]; material: shallow marine sediment [ENVO:03000034] sea grass bed [ENVO_01000059] ...
CGGGCGCTTTGCTCTTCGATTGAGCGCCATTGCTCGCGCGTGTATGTCTTTAGGGCGAGCGCGTGCACGGCGTCGGTTTCGAAGCTGTCACCAAGCGCGGCGTAAACCATGCGATGCTGCTCCAGCATCGACTTTCCGGCGAACGCATCATTGACCACCAGGGCCTGAAAATGCCGGCCGTCGCCCGAGACAACGACTTCGCTGCCGGAAAGACCCGCCTCGATCAAACCCTTTACCTTTTCCGGCTCCATCATGGTCGTGAAAGCTCAGCCTTCGTCTTGGGGTAGCAAGTGCGCCAGGCGGCTTGCGGTCGCGATGGCGAGCAGCTGCTCCGGGATGTTCCTGAAGTTAACTACTGTGCCACACCTGGCGGCTTCGCGCATCCACTCGATCAACAGCGCAAGACCGGCGCTGTCCGTGCGCGACACCTGGAGCAGGTCCAGGCAAACCTCGGTTTTTCCCTTTAGCAGCCGGGCGCCTGCCTCGACCAGGGGCGTGACCGAGTCGAAGGTCAGCGCCCCCACCACACCGTAGCTTCCGTCGGCGTTCGACGAGATGACCGTGCTCGATGTGCGAGCATCATTCACCGCCGGCGTCTTGATTTCGCATGGCGAGCTTGTCGATGAGTCCATCCAGACCGATTCGGCGCACCATGGCCGTGAACGAGGACCGATAGTTGATCACTAGACTGATCCCATCCACGGACACGTCGTAGACCCTCCAATTGGTCCCGTTTGTGTACATGGCGTAATTGATCGGTATGGGCTGTCCTCCGGTGGGGAGGATCTCGGTGCGGACAATCGCGGTCTTCCCATTAGCACCCTCGCGCACCGGCAAGTAGTTGATCTGCTGATCGTAGTATCCCCACAAGGCGGTGGAGTAGGTGCGTACCAGCAGAGAACGAAATTCTTCCATAAAGCGTTGGCGCTGTGCCGCGTCGGCCTTTTGCCAGTTTTTCCCCAGAACTCGAGCGGACATGCGCTCGAAGTCGAAATGGGGTGCCAATATCTGCGTGGCCAATTCCTGGACACGCCCCGGCTGCGCGTCGATCAGCGCGCGCTCGTCGGTGATGGCTACGATCATCTGTTCGGTCGCTTCTTCCACAACCAGACGTGGCGCCACGGACAACGTCGCAGCCGCCGGTGCGGCCAACAGAACGAGAGAGAGAAGCATCGCATGCCCTGCGAGGCCCGGTATTTTGGTTTTCATGTGCTTTGGTATCCCGACTATGAGCGTTTACCCACAAACGAGAATAGACGGCGATCCTGGCCCGGACCAGCACCGTACCACGCCGCCTCATCGGGGCGTGCCCGCGCCGGCGCGAGTGCCTAGGCGTACGCCGGTGGTCACTCACTGGCCCTGCTGTAGAGAAACTGCCCTATCACCTGCTCGAGCACCAACGCCGATTGTGTGAGCTCGATCTCACTTCCGTTCTCGAGCAGCCGCTCATCGGCCCCGGGCTCCAAGCCGATGTATTGCTCCCCGAGCAGACCCGCGGTGTAGACGCTAGCCGAGGTGTCCGCGGGCAACTGGTCGAACTCCGAGCCTATGGTGACCGTGACTATCGCCTCGAAGGTCTTCGGGTCAAATCCGATTTCCGACACTCGACCGATGCGCACACCGGCCATCGTGACGGGTGCGCGTACCTTGAGACCGCCGATGTTGTCGAACTTTGCCTTGACCGTGTAGCCCTCCGCTTGGGTGAGCGAGGAAATGTTGCTCACTTTCATGGCCAACACGAACAAGGCCGCGAGCCCCAACGCGATAAAGATTCCTACCGAGATCTCAACCGTTTTGTTTGTCATCACAACATTTTTCGCCTGTGAGCTAATCGAACATCAGCGCCGTGAGCACAAAATCCAGGCCCAGTATTGCCAGCGAGGAGTGCACCACCGTGCGTGTGGTTGCGCTACTAACACCCTCCGAGGTCGGGACGGTGTCATAGCCTTCGAATACCGCAATCCACGTTACGACAAAGCCAAACACTAGACTCTTTACAATCCCATTCAACACATCTTCACGCAGGTCGACCTTGTCCTGCATTTGCGACCAGAAGGCACCGTCGTCCACACCGAGCAAACCGACGCCCACAAAGAAGCCACCGAACACGCCAACCACGCTAAAGATGGCCGCGAGCAAGGGCACCGAAAACACACCTGCCACAAAGCGCGGCGCAATGACACGACGCAGCGGGTCCACCGCCATCATCTCCATACCATCCAGTTGCTCGGTCGCCTTCATCAGACCGATCTCCGCGGTGAGCGCCGACCCGGCGCGACCCGCGAACAGCAACGCCGACACCACGGGGCCTAGCTCGCGGACCAGAGTGAGCGCGACGAAGACCCCGAGTGACTCCTCCGCGCCGAAATCTACAAGCGTGTTATAGCCCTGCAACCCGAGGACCATCCCGACAAACACGCCGGACACGACGATGATCAACAACGAGAGTACCCCGACCGACCAAATCTGACGCACTAGCAAACCAGGGCGCGGTACGACCACGGTGGTGCCGGCCAACACATAAGCCAAGAAAATATGCGCGCGCCCCAGACGTTCGAAGATACGCAAGCCCCCCTGCCCCAGGCGTTGCAGGGCTTCGATCACGCGGGACTCTCCCCGATCAGGTCCGAACGACAATCGGGCGCCGGATAGTCGAAGGGGACCGGGCCATCGGGTAGCCCGCCCATGAATTGATTGACCCAAGCCGAGTCGCTCCCGGAAAGCGCTTTGGGGCTGCCCTCGCCGACCACCTTCCCCTCCGACAGCACATAGATGTAGTCGGCGATGCTCGCAGTCTCGTGCACGTCGTGTGAGACGACCATGCTGGTGAGACCAAGCGCGTCGTTGAGGTCGCGTATCAACTGCACGAGCACGCCCATGGAAATCGGGTCCTGCCCCGCAAACGGCTCATCGAACATGATCATCATGGGGTCCAAAGCGATGGCGCGCGCGAGTGCCACGCGGCGCGACATACCCCCGGAAAGCTCGCGCGGCAGCAGGTCCCTGGCGCCCCTCAAACCGACCGCTTCGAGCTTCATCAGGACCAGGCTTCGGATAAGCGACTCGGGTAAGTCGGTGTGCTCGCGAAGCGGGAAGGCAACGTTTTCGAACACGCTCAGATCGGTAAGCAGAGCGCCGCTTTGAAACAGCATCCCCATGCGTTTGCGTAGCTGGAACAATGCGTCGCGCGAAAGCGACTGGACGTTGTGACCATCGACGAAGATCTCGCCGGCATCGGGGCGAAGCTGGCCGCCGATCAGGCGCAGCAGCGTTGTCTTGCCGGTGCCGCTCGGCCCCATGATCGCCGTGATCTTGCCGCGCTGTATCTCGATGTCGACACCGGCGAATATCTTGCGCTCACCACGCGAGAAATGCAGGCCGTGGATGGCGACCAGCGGCGAATCAGGCGTGGTTGAGCTCGGGCTCGCACTCAACGTTGGTTTTCTTCCCACACGAACGAGCGCGCAGTATCGATAACGGATGACTGTGCGTCAACCGCTCCTAGATACGCCCACGAGCGTCCGTATGTGCAGGCTGTCCACACATTTTCCGCTGCGTGTCCGGGGACGCGGTGGCTCGACACATTCGGCCTTTGCGTGTCGCGGGGCGCTCAGGGAGAATCCACGCGTTTCGAGCCGAACCAGGCTCTTGTTCGCGACAACACGGCGCACGAGCGGCGCCAAAGAGGTGATTGCCATGCAGGCTCTGTCTCAGCGTATCGTCGGCTCCTCGGTCTTCCAGCATTTTATTATTGCCCTCATTCTGCTAAACGGTGTGGTCATTGGGCTAGAGACGTCGCAAAGGGTCTCGGCGAATTGGGGTGAGCTGCTCGAGCTCACCAACCAGGCCATCCTAGGTGTCTTTGTGGCCGAGGTGGTGCTAAAGCTCGCGGCCGAATGGCCAAAACCGCTGCGCTATTTCAAGGACGGGTGGAACGTCTTCGATTTCAGCATTGTCGCCTTGTCGCTCATTCCCGCCACCGGCCAGTTCGCGATGGTCGCGCGGCTCATGCGCCTGCTGCGTGTGGTACGCCTCATATCGACCATCCCGGAGCTGCGCCTCATTGTCGCCACATTGATTCGTTCCTTGCCGAGCATGGGGCACGTCTTGCTCTTGATGAGCATCATCTTCTATATCTACGCAGTCGCGGGCTTTAATTTGTTCAACGAGCACGACCCCAGGCATTGGGGGACACTTGGGCTGTCGTTGTTGACACTGTTCCGGGTGGTGACCTTGGAAGACTGGACGGACGTCATGTACACGGCGATGGAGTGGCACCCCTGGGCGTGGATGTTCTTTGTCAGCTTCGTTGTTGTGGGAACCTTCGTGGTCATCAACTTGTTTATCGCGGTGGTGTTGAACAACCTGGAAGAGGCAAAGCAGGAGCGTTTGCAGGAGCTGCAGCAACCGCTGTCAAAGAACCAGCTTCTAGCTGAGCTCAGGCAAACACAGATGGCCCTCGCCCGGCTTCAGGACAGACTCGCCGAGGACCCGCGCGCCTTGGACCGGACGTAGTTAGCCCGGATGATGGGCTTGTCGGTCAAATGCAACGGCTTTCAGAAGCGTGAGCGATAGCCGGTGTGCGCCGTGGTGCAATATGCGGGCTAAGGCCGCACATCCAGCTCCGCGCCTTCTTTCTCGACCGGCATCAGGTCTGCTTTGCTAACACCGAGCGCCAGCACGGTGGTGCTGGCGATGTAGATGGATGAGTAGGTACCGATGACCACGCCGAAGATCAGGGCCGTTGCGAACCCATGGATCAGCTCGCCGCCGAGAAAGAACAAGGCGACAAGCACGAGCAGGGTCGTCAGCGAGGTCATCACGGTGCGGGACAAGGTCTGGTTCAACGAGGCGTTGATGATGGACTCCGAGTCCCCTTTGCGGATCTTTCGGAAGTTCTCACGCACACGGTCGAACACCACGATGGTGTCGTTCAGCGAGTAGCCTATGACCGCAAGCACGGCCGCGAGCACCGTGAGGTCGAACTCCAGACCGAGTAAAGAGAAAAAGCCCACGGTGATCAACACGTCGTGGACCAGGGCCGCTACCGACCCCAAGGCAAAGCGTATCTCGAAGCGAAAACCCACATAAACCAGGATGGCTCCCAGCGCGATCAGCATGGCCAGGCCGCCTTGCTCGGTCAGCTCCTCACCGACCTGCGGCCCCACGAACTCGACCCGGCGCAGGTCCAGGTCCACACCGCTTGCATCGCGCAAGGACGCGACGATCGCCGTGCTCAACTCCGCCTTGCTCACCCCCTCGCGCGGCGCCACGCGAACAAGCACATCGCGCGCCGTGCCGAAATGCTGTACGACGGCATCGCCAAACCCATCCTCGGCAAGACGCGAGCGCACCGACGCCAAATCTGCAGCGTCGGGGTAGCCGAGCTCGATCAGCGTCCCGCCGCTAAAGTCGATACCAAAGTTCAAGCTCCGCACAACCAAGGAGCCGAGCGCGATGAGGATCAGCGCACCCGAAAAGGCCAGGGCGAGCCGGCGGCGCCCCATGAAGTCGATATTTGTCGGTTTACGAAAAAGCTGCACTCGGCGCTCCTCAGATAGCCAAACGCGAAACGCGCCTGCCACCGTATATGAAGTTCACCACGGCGCGGGTCCCGTAGATGGCGGTGAACATCGATGTCACGATCCCAATAGAGAGCGTTATCGCGAAGCCCTTGATCGGACCGGTACCAAAGCCAAACAGCACGACCGCCGCGATAAGCGTCGTGACGTTCGCATCGAGGATGGTCGAGAAGGCCTTCTCGTATCCCGCGTGTATGCTCGCCTGTGGCGAGTTTCCGTTGCGTATCTCTTCGCGTATACGCTCGAAGATGAGCACATTCGCATCAACCGCCATGCCGACGGTCAGGACGATACCGGCGATGCCGGGTAAGGTGAGCGTCGCCTGGAGCATGGAGAGGACCGCGATGATCATTACCAGGTTGAAGAACAAGGCGAGGTCGGCGACCAGCCCGAACACGCGGTAGTAGAACGCCATGAAGACCAGCACCAGGATAAAGCCGATGACTACCGAGAGCTTCCCTTGGTCGATGTTCTCTTGTCCAAGGCTCGGGCCGACGGTGCGCTCTTCGATGATCTCTATGGGCGCCGCCAGCGAGCCCGCGCGCAGCAGCAATGCCAGGTCGCGTGCCTCCTCGGTGCTGTCCAGACCGGTTATCTGGAAGCGCTTGCCAAGCTGGTCACGGATGACGGCGACGTTTATCACCTCTTCGATGACGCGTTTGACCTTCTTTGCTTCATCGCCTTCATAAACCGTCTCGCTCTTGTTCTCTATGAACACCACCGCCATGCGTTTGCCGATCTCGTCGCGGGTGCGCTCCGAGAAGATCCGCGCCCCTTGTCCATCCAATGTGATGAACACCGCCGGGGACCCGCTTTGAGAGTCGATACCCGAGGTCGCATCGATAATGTGCTCACCGGTAAGCATTACCCGGCGCTTTAGCAGCACGGGGAAACCACCACGGTCTCGATAGAGTCTGGCGTTAGCGGGCACACGGCCTTCAAGTGCACTTTGCACGTCGCCGGTCTCGTCCACCAGACGAAACTCCAGGGTCGCCGTGGCGCCGAGGATTTCCTTTGCACGCGCGGTGTCCTGCACCCCGGGGAGTTGGACGACGATGCGTTCGGCACCTTGCTGCTGGATAACGGGCTCGGCAACCCCAAGCTCGTTGACCCGATTGCGCAAAGTGGTGATGTTCTGCTGGAGGGCAAAGCCGCGGATCTCGCTCTGGGCCTGCTCACCGACCGCAACCCGCAAAGCGGCGCTGCCATCTGTTTCCATCTCTTCGAGCAACAGCTCGGGTAACTCGGCACGGATCAAGTCGTTGGCCTGGTCGCGGGCATCCGGCGCACGGAACACGACCAGGATGCCGCCGTCGGCCCGGCGGGTGATCGATTTATAGCGCAGCTTGTTCTCGCGCAGCATCGTCCTCAGGTCGCCGACATAGCGCTCCTCGGCCTGGGCGAGCGCGGCGTCCATATCGACTTCCAGCAGGAAGTGCACTCCACCGCGCAGGTCCAAGCCGAGGTACATTGGCAAGGCGCCCGCGGTCTCCAGCCAGGCGGGTGTAGCCGGCGCCAGGTTGAGCGCCACGTTGTACGCGTTACCCAGGTCACGGCGCACCACATCCAGCGCGGCGAGCTGCGCCTGCTCATCGACCAGGCGCACCAGAAGCCTGCCGTCCTCTACGCTGGAGGCTTTGTGACCGATTTGCGATTGGTCCAGCCGGGCAAGCACTCTGCCCTGGAGCTCGGTGTCTATGAGAACACCGCGCTGCGCGGAGATCTGTATTGCCGGGTCCTCACCAAAGAGGTTTGGCAAGGCGAAAAACACACCCACAACCAGAACGGCGGCGAGCAGCAGGTATTTCCAGAGCGAATTCTGGTTCATCTTCTAGGTGATTGCTGGTCTAGGTGAGAAGTGAGGGTTTATGAGGCTTTGATCGTGCCTTTTGGCATCAGGGCGGAGACCGACCCGCGCTGAACTTTCACCTCCAGACCTTCCGCTATTTCCAGCGTGACAAAATGGTCGCTGACTTTGTTGATTCGACCGAGCAACCCGCCGTTTGTCACCACTTCATCGCCTTTGGTCAAGGCCCCCACCATCTTCTTGTGCTCTTTGTGGCGCTTCTGTTGTGGCCGTATGAGTAAAAAGTAGAACACCACGAAGATAACCACCAAAAAAAGCAGGTCCGGTATCCCCGGTCCGCCGGCACCGCCGGCCGCCTGCGCGTACGCGTCCGAAACAAAAAAACCCATGAGCGAAATCCTTAAATAATCGCGAGAATCGTCCCGATCTTCCCTGAGCGTCCACCCAAGCTCTTGAGAAGGCGGCTAATTATGCCAGCATCATTGTGCGCGCGCGAGCCGCGCCAATCACCGTCGCGCTCATACGACGCCGGTGCGTTTTGCGTAGAACTCTTTGGCAAAGGCGTCGAGCCGACCCGCGGCTATCGCATCACGAAGACCCTGCATTAGATCCTGGTAATAGTGCAGGTTGCAGATCGTGTTCAGACGTGCGCCGAGGATCTCCCGGCACTTGTCCAGGTGGTGCAGATAAGCGCGGCTGTAGTGCCTGCAGGTGTAGCACTGGCAGCTCTCATCCGGTGGGCGCGGGTCGTTCTTGTAGCGGCTGTTGCGGATGTTCATCAGACCGCCGGAGACAAAGATGTGGCCGTTACGGGCGTTTCGTGTCGGCAGCACGCAGTCGAACATGTCCACCCCACGGCGTACCGCCTCGATGATGTCCTCGGGCCGGCCCACCCCCATCAAATAGCGCGGCTTCTGCACCGGCAGACCGGGCTCCAAGCACTCCAGAATCTCCAAACGCGTCTCGGCCGGCTCCCCGACCGCCAGCCCGCCGATGGCATAGCCGCCGAAATCGACCTCGAGCAATGCGTCCAACGACGCCTGGCGAAGCTCCGGGTACACGCCGCCTTGGACGATGCCAAACAAGGTCGCCGGGTTGTCCGAATGCGCTTGCTTGGAGCGCGCCGCCCAGCGCAGCGAGCGCTCCATGGAAACGCGAACCTCGGCCGGGCTGGCCGGATACGCGGTGCAATCGTCAAACACCATGACGATGTCGCTGCCGAGCGCGCGCTGCACCTGCATCGACCCCTCCGGGTCCAAGAATACGCGTGCGCCGTCGACGGGCGAGCGGAAGGTCACGCCCTGCTCTTCGATCTTTCGAAGGTCCCCGAGGCTGAAGACCTGAAAACCGCCGGAGTCGGTGAGTATGGGCCGCCGCCATTGCATGAATCCATGCAGCCCACCGTGGGCCGCGACCACATCGGTACCCGGGCGCAGCATCAGGTGAAAGGTGTTGGCGACCAGGATCTGGGTCCCCAAGTCGAGCAGCTCTTCCGAGGTCATCCCTTTGACGGTGGCATAGGTGCCCACCGGCATGAAGGCGGGTGTTTGCACCGTACCCGAAGCGAGCTCCATTTGCCCCCGCCGCGCCCGGCCATCGGTCGCCAGAAGCTCGAATCGCATGGTCATCTGAGCGGTGTGATAAACATGGCGTCACCATAGCTGTAAAAGCGGTAGCTCTGCGCTATGGCGTGTCGATAGGCGGCAAGCACCTGCTCGCGCCCGGCGAAGGCGCATACCAGCATCAACAAGGTGGAGCGAGGCAGATGAAAGTTCGTAAGCAGGGCGTCCACCGAGCGAAACCGGTAGCCGGGGCGGATAAACAAACGGGTGTCGCCACGGAATGCCTTGATCGCACCCCCCTGGCTAGCCGCCTCCAGACTTCTCACGCACGTCGTGCCCACGGCGACCACCCGCCCCCCCTGCTCGCGCGTCGCGTTGACACGCTCGCAAAGCTCGGCGTCGACGTGCACCTGCTCGGCATGCATGCGATGCGTCTCTATCTCTTCCACACGGACCGGTTGAAAGGTGCCCGCGCCGATGTGCAGGGTCACATAGGCGATGCCCACCCCGGCGGACTGCAAACGCTCCAGCATCGCCCGGTCGAAGTGCAAACCGGCGGTTGGCGCGGCGACCGCCCCCTCTACGCCGGCGTAGACGGTCTGGTAGCGCTCCTCGTCGGTCACGTCGGGGGAGCGTTTGATATACGGCGGCAAGGGCACCGACCCAAATCGCTCCATCAGCCGCGCCGCCGTGCAAGGCGCGGGGATGGCGAGCTCGAACAGCTCGTGCTGTCGCGCCAGCACCGAGACCTCCGCGCCGTCCTCGAATGCCAGCTTGCCGCCGGGTTTGGGCGGCCTACTCGAACGTATATGCGCGAGCACGCGGTGCGGGTCCAGCACCCGCTCGATGAGTAGCTCGACGCGGCCCCCTGTGGATTTTCTCGCAAACATGCGCGCCTTTAGCACCTTGGTGTCGTTGAGTACGAGCAGGTCGCCGGCGTGAACAAGCCGTGCCAGCTCGGCGAAGCGGTGGTCGCTCAGCGCACCACTCGCCCCCTCCAGACAAAGCAAGCGGCTCCCGGTACGGCTGGGTGCAGGATGCGTGGCGATCAGACGCTCTGGCAGCTCGAATTCGAAGTCGCTGACCCGCAAGATGATGCTACCCGCCCGGTGCTGTGGTTGTGAGGCGCGCGATGTTAACAGATGCGTCTCGCCAACGCTTTGCGGGGAAAAGGCGATTCTCTATACTTGGCATCCCCAGGCCGGGGTGGCGGAATTGGTAGACGCAGGGGACTCAAAATCCCCCGCCCGTGAGGGTGTGAGAGTTCGAGTCTCTCTCCCGGCACCATCGACGCGACCACTGCGAGACGGGTGGACTCCGGCGCCCCAAGCCCTTGCATCCACTGGTCTTTGTTGTGTAATTTTGTTTAGTTACAACTAAACGGAGTGAATAATGGCTGCTCGAAGCTGTGTCACCGTCGAGGAGTTTGTGGAACGCATGGGTCTGTCGCTACAAGAGGACGGCTGGCCACGTATTGCGGGCCGGATGTTTGCCTTCTTTGTGGTCCATGGCGGGCCCTTCAGCTTCTCCGAGCTGGCGGAGCGCTTGCAGATCAGCCGCGCCAGCGTGAGCACCAACACCCGCATTCTCCGCGGGCTTGGCGTCATCGAGCGCGTCGGGCGACCGGGAGACCGGCAGGACTACTACGAGCTGGCCGACGACCCTTATGGCCGTCTTCTCGATGGTTATAGAGAGCGTATGGCGTACCGATGCACGCTGATCGACACGTTGTGCTCCGCGCTGCCCGACACGGGGTCGCCGCCGCAGTGCCGGCTGGAAGCCATCGGCGCTTTTTACCGCGACGCGATCGAGGCGACGGAGCAGCTCGGTCAACGTGTACGCGCAACCCAGGATTGATACCGATGTCAAAGACGACCATGAACTTCGACCGTCAACCGCGGGGCGTAGCGCCACGGCGCCTGGCGCGTGTGCTACTGCTCGGCCTGGTCGGCGTGACCACCGGCGTGCAGGCGCAATTCCCGGCGGCCGTGGTGCGTGTCGATACGGTGCGCACCGTGCCGGTCTCGCAAACCGTCCCGGTCATCGGGCGTGTCGTGTCCAGACGAGCCGGCCCGGTGGCCTCGCGGATCAACGGCCCCGTTGAAGCGTTCATGGTAGACGTGGGAGACCGGCTCGAGCAGGGTGAAACCATCGCCGTGCTCGGCACCCAGACGCTGCGGCTGGCCCGCGACCTGGACGCGAGCCGGCTGCGCGAGGCGGAGGCCAGACTGAAGACGGAACAGGCAAAGCTAGCCTTGGCACAGCAAACGCTAAGGCGATTCGAGCGCTTGCAGGACACGAACTCCGCCAGCCGGTCACAGTACGAGGATGCGCGGCAAAACGTGGCCATCGCGGCGGGCAACATCGCCGAAGCCGAGGCCGCCATACGCTCCGCGCGCGTCGCACTGGATCTTGCTGAAACGCGTCTTTCCGATACGGAGATCAAGGCCCCCTACGCCGGCGTAATCACGCAGCGTCTGACCGAGACGGGCGCCTATGTGCAGATCGGTGAGGACCTCGTGCGCATGGTCGCCGACCGCGCCTTGGAGATCGAGGCCGACGTCCCGTTTCGGCGAGTCGGCGGGCTCGTGCCCGGGGTCGAACTTCGGGTCGCGCTCGATGATGGCAGCGAGCACATCGCCACGGTCCGCGCCATGGTACCCGAGGAGAACCGCCTCACACGTACCCGCTTGGTACGCCTGGTACCGACCTTCGGGCCCACACTCAACTCCATCGCACCAGGCCAGACGGTGACCGTAAACGTGCCCTTGGGCGCGTCCCGCGATGTGCTCTCGGTGCACAAGGATGCTGTCAACAAGAACGGCGACCAGGACCTCGTTTTTGTGGTCGAGAACGATGTTGCAACACCACGCTCGGTGACCTTGGGTGAAGCCGTCGGGAACCGCTTCGAGGTTTTGAGCGGTCTAAAGGAGGGTGAGCTCGCGGTTGTTCGTGGCAACGAACGGCTGCGGCCAAACGATAAAGTTCGTATCGACGAGACACCTTCGTGAATTTGATCCGGGTTGCCATCGACCGGCCCATCGCCGTCGTCTCTGCGGTCTTGATGGTGGTGATGTTTGGGCTGGTGGCCCTCGAGACCATCCCCATCCAGCTTGCGCCGGATGTCAATCGGCCCGTGATCACCGTCACGACCATCTGGCCAAACGCCGCGCCCGCCGAGGTGGAGCGTGAGATCGTCAACCGCCAAGAAGAGCAAATGGCGGGGCTGGAAAGTCTTTACAAGATCACCAGCCGTGCCGAGCAGGGCCGCAGCCAGCTGACCTTGGAGTTCGATGTCGGAGCCAACATGGACAAAGCGCTCCTGCTGATCTCCAACCGGCTCGACCGGGTCACCGGCTATCCGGAGGAGTCGGACCAGCCCACGCTCGATACCGCGGGCAGCGAGGACAACCCGATAGCGTGGTTTATCGTCAACCGCGTCCCCGGTGATGAACGACCCATCGACGAGGCGGGCGACTTTATCGATGACGTGGTGCGCGACCGAATCGAGCGTGTACCGGGGGTAAGCCGGGTCAACGTCTTCGGGGGCAGCGAGGGCGAGATACAAATCGTCGTAGAGCCCCAGCTGCTGGCGGAATACCGACTCACGGTCAGCGACGTGGTACGCGCATTGCGCGCCGCCAACGCGTCGGTGTCCGCGGGCGACGTCGACGAAGGCAAGCGCCGCTATGTGGTCAGAACCGAGGGCGAGCTCAGCACCTTGGAGAACGTGCGTGCGGTCGTGCTGCGCGCATGGAACGACCCACAGACGGGCCGCGTCGCACACGTCACGGTGGGTGACGTGGCCGAGGTACGCGCCGACTTCAAAGAGCCGACATCGAACATCCGGCTGCTTGGCGAGCCCTCAATCGCCTTCAACGCGCTACGCCAGACCGGTGCCAATGTGATAGAGACCATGGCCGGTATCGAGGAGGCGGTGGATGAGCTAAACAAATCCGTGATGCCAAACGCGGGGCTCACCTTGCGCCAGGTGTACGACGAGACGGTGTACATCAACGCCGCGATCGACCTGGTCAGACAGAACATTTGGATCGGCGGGTCGCTGGCGGCGTTGACGCTGCTGGTATTCCTGCGCTCGCTTCGAGCCACGCTGATCGTATCCATCGCCATACCAGTGTCGGTGGTCGGCGCATTTGTCGCGATGGCCGCTCTGGGCCGCTCGATAAACGTGATCTCGCTTGCGGGGATCGCGTTTGCGATAGGCATGGTGGTCGATGCGGCGATCGTGGTGCTGGAGAACATCTACCGGCTGCGGGAGAACGGGTACCCGGCACGCGAAGCGGCCTACCACGGTACACGTCAGGTGTGGGGGGCAGTGCTGGTATCGGCGCTGACCACGGTGATGGTGTTTATCCCAATACTCATTCTCGACCTCGAAGTGGGCCAGCTCTTCCGCGACATCGCGGTCGCGATCTCGGTCTCCGTGCTGCTCTCGCTCGTAGTTTCTACCACCGTTATCCCGGCGTTGTCGCAACGGCTTTTTGCCGGCCGGCCGGGGGCGGAGCAAATCAAACGAATCCACGTACCCGGAGTGGACACACTGGCCTCGTGGTTCGTGGGCGGGGTCACCGGCTTTGTGTCCTATGTGGTTCGCAACCGCATCATGGCTTGCGCGGTCGTGGTGGGGCTGACCCTGGTGGCATCGGCCGGCGCTTGGAAATTCTTGCCAAAGCTCGAGTACTTGCCCGAAGGTAACCGCAACCTGGTCTTTGGGATCATCATCCCCCCGCCCGGCTATAACCTCGACACCATGAGCAAGATTGCCGAGCGGATCGAGGGTGCAACCAAACCGTATTGGGCCACGCTCACCGGGCCCGAAGCGGCCGCGGATGGAGCACCAAAAATCGACCGATTTTTCTTTGTCGCGACCCGGGCGACAACCTTTGTCGGCGCGATAGCTTCTGACCCGCAGCGCGCCGGCGAGCTGATCCCGATTCTGGACGGGCCGGTGTTCCAGGAACCGGGCACCTTTGGCTTTATCAACCAGCCGTCTATCTTTGGGCGCGGTATCGGCTCCGGGCGGAAAATCGACCTGGATATCTCGGGTCCAAACCTGGAGGTCATTCTGGGCGTGGCCGGGCGCGCGATGCGTAAGGTGCTCGGCGTGCTGCCCATGGAGGAAGGCAACCAGCTACGACCCAACCCGGGTCTGGAACTGGGCGCCCCCGAGGTGCGCTTGTTGCCCGACCGGCTGCGGCTGGCGGATAACGGCATCACGGCTCGCGAGCTGGGCGAAACCGTCGACGCCTTCAACGACGGCCTGCGCGTGGCGGAGGTCACCGTCGGCGGTAAGCGTGTGGACCTCACGCTGCAAGGCCCCGAGAAAGGTATCGTTCAAACCCAGGGCATCGGTACCTTGCCCATCGTCACGTCGGAGGGGCGGATCATCCCCGCAAGCTCTTTGGCCGATGTGTTGATGACCGCGGGCCCGACCGAGCTGCGGCACCGCGAACGCGAGCGCACCATCACGCTAGAGATCCGACCGGCGCCCGGGATGGCCCTCGAAACCGCCCTCGATATTCTGCGTGCCGATGTTCTTGCCCCCCTGGAAAGCGAAGGTTTACCCGCGGGCATCAAGCTTCGTCTGTCCGGGACGGCCGACGAGCTCGCAAAAACCTGGGACGCCATGTTAATCCAGCTCCTGCTCGCGCTCGCTATCGTGTACTTGGTCATGGCGGTGTTGTTCGAGTCCTTTGTCTATCCACTGGTCATCTTGCTCTCGGTACCGGTGGCGGCCGCCGGTGGCGTTGCCGGTCTAGCGGTCGTCAACAGCTTTACCTTCCAGCCGCTGGACATGCTGACTCTGCTCGGATTCGTGATCCTGATCGGCATCGTTGTCAATAACGCAATCCTGCTTGTGCACCAAACCTTGTTGCATTTGCGCGAGGAGCATATGACGCCGATCGACGCGATCGTCACCGCCACACGCGACCGCATCCGACCCATCTTCATGTCCACCTTGACCAGCGTGTTCGGGATGTTACCGCTGGTGTTGTTCCCCGGGTCCGGCTCCGAGCTCTACCGGGGGCTGGGGTCCGTGGTCGTCGGGGGTCTGGCCTTGTCCGCGGTGCTCACCTTGCTGATGGTGCCTCCGATGCTGACCATGCTCGTCGGCCCCATCGAAGGGCGGCGAATTGCCAGAGCATCCGAAACGGCGAGCGCCAAGCTTGGACCCGAGCGCCAGCCGTCGACCTAGAACGAAGCGCCGCGAGCGAATCAGTTTGGAAATCGGTCGCGATTGTCCGCGCGTACCGACCGCCTTCTCGCGGCACGGCGTTTTTGCAAAAACGCCGCTTGACGCTGCTCTAACACGCTTTGAAGCCACGAAGCAAAAGCGTATGGGAGCGCCGCGACTGCCATGACCAGCGCGGCCACGGGCAAATTGAGCACCGGAGCCATGAGCGTGTGCAAAATGCGCCGGTCCTCGGGGGCTCGGATCCAGGCGAGCAGAACCCTCGACCACTCGAGCTCCAGCAGCGGCGGCATCCCAAAAATCACATAGAGCGGAATATGCGGCCAGTGGTCGAAGAGCAACCAATAGATGCTTTGGTAGAGGATGATCCCGACACCGGAAAAAAACAGCGCGGCCGCGAACCAGTACCAAATTGCCGCAAGAAATGGAGGTTCCTTATGCATAGCGGCGAGTATGACCCAGAGCGGGGGCCGCCCGCTATGAACTCGTTCAAACTCAGCTCTTGCAAAACTCCGGGAGCGTAAAGACCTCAATGTGGGCGTCCGTGCCGACGATAGGTTGCTGACCCAAAGAATGCCATGACTCGGGCAGCACCGAGGCGTACTGCGATGAAACGACCAGGCGGCTATGCAGCGTCTTGCACAAGGACTCCAAGCGGGCGGCGGTGTTGGCGGCCGGGCCGATCACCGAGAACTCCACACGCTCGGGGACACCGATGTTTCCGTACATGACATCGCCAACATGAAGCGCGACGCCGCCACCAAGCGCTTTACGCCCCTGCGCTTTACGCTGCGTATTTAGCTTCGCAAGCCGCGCAAGCGCATCACGCGCCGCCGCCAACGCTTGCTCGCACGCGGCGCGGTGCACAGGACACTGTGAGGGGTCGACAACCGTGTGTGCCTGCATGGGAAAAATCGCGAGCACAGCGTCGCCGATAAACCGCAGCACCTCGCCACCGTGAGCCAGCACCGCACCCGCCATACACTCGAAGAACTCGTTGAGAGTGTCGAGGAACTCCTGTAGCGGGAGCGTGGCCGCGAGACGCGTAGAGTCGCGTAGATCGCAAAACCAGATGACCGCGTAGATCGTCTCGCCGTCACCGCGCTGGATCTTACCTTCGAACACCTGCTGACCAGAATGCGCGCCCAGATAGGCGGTTAGCACGTTGCGTGCAATCTGATCCTTTATTCTGACCTTGCAGGCCACCGCCAGACGACGCTCAATACGTTGCAGCGCGCGGATGTCGTCATCGCTAAAACCATCCGGCCGGTCGGCCGCCCAGGAACCTACCATGCCATCCCCCACACCCGAGCCGGTGGGCCGATCGTCGCCAAAGACCACCAAATAGGCGAGATAGTCCGTCGCCCCTTGACTCCATAGCTCTTTGAGCAAGGGGAAGTCGCGGGTGTCCGCCTCGGTGCGCAACCGCCTGCGCAAATGGGGCACACCGGACTGTATCAAGAAGTAAAGAGGACTCCTGGCAAACTCGCCTTCGTCCGCGCCATGCGCATGCTCGATGACATGCAGCGCCTGCCCTTCCCGCCAGGTGATGCTGACGGCGCTAAACAGGGGATGCAGCGTGCGGAAGGCAAGATGACCGCGGCAGATTGGGATACCCGCGGCGCGCAGCCTGTTACAGCAACCGATGAACGTTTGCTGCATGGAATGCTCACCCAGCGCCTGACTCATGAGCCAGTCCGCGGTAGCGTCGATGAGCGTGCCCACATTGCTCGCGGCCCGCGTGTCGGTTTGACTGGTCACCGACTCGTTCTCCTGGTCACTAGACGACAAAGGAGAACACAGTGGTCGAGCTTCGACAACCGGCGCCAAGCGATGCGCGGCCGCTTGGCGGCGTGAACACGCCTTGGTGGCTCAGGCGGGTGAAGCTTTGTGGATGCGCGATGCGCCTGCGCTAGTCGCCAAAGCCCAGGGCTTGCACCATGTCCTCGATGCCTTGGATCACACCGGCTGAAGGGTTGAGCAGGCGAAAGCCCGTACGGAAAAAGTCGGGGTTTACATCGACTTTTGTCCACAGGCTCATGGCACGCAAGGAGACGCGGACCCGGCGGCCCTCATCGCGCGGGATCTCCATCCAGATGCGAAACTCTTTGTTGGTTGCAATGGGCTGCTCATGCACCAACATCATGCCCTCTTCGCTGACGTCGGCGATGTACCCCATCATCTGGTCGCTGGCTTGATCGAACACGCGCAGATAATAAATCAGCGGCCAGCGCTGCCGTTTGCGTTGCTCGGATTTCTTGTGCTGTTGCATATCGGTTTTCCATGCCTTCGGGCGAGGTCATTGAAAACCTTAGCAGACGGTCCGCGGTGGCGCCTCCCGTCGGCGTACTTGGATATTGTCGATCAGGCGTGCAGCACCCAGCCATGTTGCACCCATCACAACGAGATCGGAATCCTCAGGATTTGGCTCGGCAAGACTATCGGCGTGCCGTACGCACACATAGTCCGGCTCGAACCCGTCCGCCCTCAGCGACTCCAGGCTCTGCTCTTCGATGGCGCGATAGTCCCGCCGGCCGCTGCTGATATAGTGACGCGCGGCACACAGCGTCTTGTACAACAAGGGCGCTTTTTGCCGCTCATCCGCGCTCAGGTAGTGATTGCGCGAGCTCATTGCAAGCCCGTCTAGCTCGCGTACGGTAGGAACACCGAGAATCTCCACGGGCAAACACAGATCGCGGACCATGCGTTTTATGACCAGCAGTTGCTGGTAATCCTTTTCGCCAAAGACGGCGATGTGCGGCTGAACGAGGTTGAGAAGAATGTTGACGATGGTTGCCACGCCGCGGAAAAACTGTGGACGATAATGACCGCACAAAATGGACCCGAGCTCTGGGACCTCTACACGCGTCGCACGCTCGGGTCCGTTCGGGTAGAGCTCGTCGACCGTGGGTAAGAAAGTAAGGTCTACACCCGCATCCGCCAGCATGCTCAAGTCGCTGTCCGGTGTGCGGGGATAGCGCTCGAAATCCTCGCCCTCGCCAAATTGAAAAGGGTTGACAAAAATGCTGACGACGACAAAGGTCGAGCGCTCGCGCGCGCGCTGTACCAAACCCAAGTGGCCTTGGTGCAGATTTCCCATGGTTGGGACGAAGGCAATCGTCTCGCCAAGCGAGCACGCCTCGGCCAGTATTTCCCTAAGACCCTCGCAGCCGTGCAAGGTGCGCATCATTCGAAACCGTGTTCTGGTCCCGGGAACACCCCGTCCTTTACCTCGCGCACATACTGCGTTATGGCTTCTTGCACATGCCCTACCTCGAGCAGGAAGTCCTTGGTAAAACGCAAACGTTTGCCCGGCGTGATACCGAGCATGTCGTAGAGCACGAGGATTTGGCCGTCACAGTGCGGACCCGCCCCGATGCCAATCACCGGGATCTGCACGCCCTCGGTAATCTGCTGCGCCAACGTGGACGGGACACACTCGAGCAGCAATACGGAGGCGCCAGCGTCCTCGAGCTTTCGTGCCTCGTTCAGCATCGCCTCCGCGGCGGACGCCTCGCGACCTTGCACTCTGTACCCGCCCAGTTGATGCACCGATTGCGGTTGCAAACCGATATGTGCACACACTGGGACGCCGCGACGCGAAAGCTGGGTCACCGTCTCCAGCTCCATGTCGCCGCCTTCCAGCTTCACCATGTGCGCCATGCCCTCTTGCATCAACCGCGTTGCATTACGCAAGGCCTGCTCGGTCGTCGAAAAGCTCATGAAGGGCATGTCCACCATCAGCAGCGCGCGCTTGCAACCGCGTGCCACCAAGCGCGTATGGTAGGCCATGTCATCCATGCTGACGGGGATCGTCGTGTCTAGACCTTGAACCACCATACCGAGAGAGTCGCCCACGAGAATGATGTCCACCCCAGCCTCATCCAAGATACGGGAAAAGGTGGCGTCATAGGCCGTGAGACAGGCAAACTTGCGCCCTTCACGCTTGAACTCGTCAAGGGTTCTGACGGTAACGGTGCGGGCAGCGTCTGGGTCGCGTGTGCTCATTGGAACCTCGTCGGCAAACGGGGAGTGTAGCGCACTCCCCAACGGGAGTGCTTTCCACCACGTGCTACCTGCTCACCACGGCGGCGGGTTGAAGTAGTGTCGCCCTGCTTCGAGGGACTCGAGGCCCTGAAGAAGAGCGTTATAGTCGTCATCGCGACCGATCAAGTCAATGCTCGCCGTATCCACGATGAGCAACCGTGTCGCGTCGTAGTGGGCGAAAAACTCGCCATAAGCTTCGACCAAGGCCCCGAGGTATTCCGTGTCCACACTCTGCTCGTAACCGATCCCACGCTGCGCGATACGCTCGCACAGCACCTTTACCGGCGCCTGCAGGTAGATCACCAAGTCGGGGCGTACAGGGTTCAAGAACAGCTGCTCGCTCACCTGTTTGTAGAGCGCTAGCTCGTCGGGGTCCAAGGTCAGCTCGGCGAAGATTGCGTCTTTCTCGACCATGAAGTCCGCGATATGTGCTTTGCCAAACAGGTCGGGCTGATGCAGGTCTTTGAGCTGACGCGCGCGTTGCAGCAGAAAGAAAAGCTGAGTGGAAAAGGCATGCGCGCGCGGCTCAGCGTAGAAGCGGGGCAAGAACGGATTCTCATCCGGCGCCTCGAGGACCGTCTGCGCCCCGAGGTCGCGCGCGAGTCGCCTGGTCAAGGTGGTCTTGCCCACGCCGATGGGTCCTTCGATAACGATGTAGCGTGGGAACGACCCGCCGGTGTTGCTAGTCACCGTGCCTGGCCACCGGAGCGGGCGCGCGACGCAACACCGGGACTGTTACTGCCGCGCTCTTTTTGACCGCCGTGACCGGCGCCGCCGGGCAGGACGACCCTCCGCCGCCGCCGTACGCTTCTCACCAGTTGCGCCGCTCTCTTGAAACTCGGTCCACCAGGTCGCAAGCTCGTCGACCCCCTCGCCCGCTTGCGCGCGCAGGAGCAAGAAATCGTAGGCGGCCCTAAAGCGCGGGTGCGACAACAAGCCGAAAGGGCGCCGGCCGCGACGCCTCTCGAAGCGAGGCTGCAGCTGCCATATCTCTCGGGCCATGTAGGCGAAACGTCTTGGCAAAGCGACACGCCCGCTTTGCACGGTCAGCACATCGACCCCAGCGGTCTCGAGGGCATCGTAGTCGCTGGCGCCCTGCGCCTTGTAGCGTGCACACAAACGCTGCATCGGTTCCCAGAGTAGCGCTGCGAACAAAAACCCGGGGGTGACGGGCTTATCCTCCGCAAGCCTGAGGTCCGTGTTCTCCAGTGCCTGCTCCAGCAGCGCGTACCCACTTTGCTCCGCTGTGTACTTCGCTGTTTGCGGGAACAAGTACTCGAACACGCCGAACTCACAAAGCAGCCCATAGGTCCGGCTGGCCGCACCGTTCAAGAACAGCTTCAACACCTCATCGAATAGCCGGGCCGGCGGTATGTCCTTGAGCAACGGTGCAAATTCGCACATGGACGCGGCGGTCTGTGGTTCCAACACAAAGTCGAGCTTGGCCGCAAAACGGATGGCGCGCAAGATGCGCACCGGGTCCTCTCTAAAGCGCACCGCCGGGTCACCGATAATGCGGACGACCCCGGTCTCCAAATCCTGCATCGCACCCATGTAGTCGATGACTGAGAAGTCGCGGATGTTGTAGTAAAGCCCGTTGATGGAAAAGTCACGCCGGTACGCATCTTCCTCCATCGAGCCGTAGACGTTGTCACGCAAGATGCGCCCTTCATCGCTGAGCTGACCCGCGTCCTGGGCGGCTTGGGCGTGACCGGCGCGAAAGGTCGCCACCTCGACGATCTCGCGACCAAAACGCACATGCGCCAGACGAAAACGCCTCCCAATCAGACGACAGTTTCTAAACAGCTCCTTGACCTGCTCGGGGCGGGCGTCCGTCGCTACGTCGAAGTCCTTTGGGGTACGTCCCAGCAACAGGTCGCGCACACCCCCGCCCACGAGGTACGCATCGAAGCCACCGTCTTTGAGACGATAGAGCACCTTAAGAGCGCCCTCGCTGATGTTGGCTCGCGAAATTTGATGCGCGGAACGCGGGATTATCAAGGGATGGGAAAGTGGGTGTTCGCTAACGACGTCCAAAAGATCGTTTGGTTTGAGCCGGTTTGTCGGGTGCGTATAATACCACCCCACCTTCATCGGTCCACCTCGAGAACGCTCCCTTCGTCTAGTGGCCTAGGATACCGCCCTCTCACGGCGGGGACAGGGGTTCGA